>Ga0256827_10000226_pt1 | contig 33289 bp, 27 predicted proteins | sample CV84metaG_FD_185977 | JGI IMG/M metagenome (GOLD analysis project Ga0256827, IMG submission 185977) | Hydrothermal vent microbial communities from East Pacific Rise, Pacific Ocean - CV84 | ecosystem: Environmental > Aquatic > Marine > Hydrothermal vents | place: Pacific Ocean: East Pacific Rise...
GTAGATGATTGTGACCCTAACCCTTGTAGTCATGGTACTTGTACTGATAATGGTACAAATTCATATTCATGTGCTTGTGAAAGCGGATGGGAAGGTGAAGATTGCGACCAGGATATTGATGAATGTGCAACAGACAATGGTGGATGTGGTGATGCAGTAGCATACTTATGTACAGACCATGAAGGAGGAGTAGCTCCAACATGTAGTTGTACTAGTGCATATCAAGATAATGATGGTAATGATACTTGCTTACCAACTTGTGTAACAGCAAATTTAGATTGTGGACATGGAGTTTGTAGTGCTGATCTTGGTGAAGCAATATGTATTTGTCCTGATGGATATTCAGGTGAGGATTGTAGTACTTGTACAAGTGGATACCATAGTGACGGAAATGGAAACTGCCTGGAAAATGTTTGTGGAGACGGAATTGTTAGCACAGGTGAAGAATGTGATTCAGCACTTACTTCTTCCTGGGAGCCTTCATGTGAAGTAGAATTTGGCGAAGGATACCAAGGTGTAATTACTTGTGACACCTGTACTAAAGATATTGATAACTGTTATCAATCTATTGTAATAAATGAAGTTATGACAGGAAACGGAACAGGTTGGATTGAAATTTATAACATGGGTACAGCTGATGTTGATATTAGTAACTGGAGCTTACTAAGTAATGAAGAACTCATAACATTTAGTAACCCAACAATAATTGAAGCTGATGGATATATAGTTGTAAATAATCTTATTATTGATTCAATAGACGGTATCGGTATTTATGATACAAGTGATGATACTATTGATGAAGTTACATGGAGTACAAGTAAAACACTATATGGCCGTTATGAAAATGGAACAGGAGAATTTCAAGATTTATATGTAGCTACTCCGGCAAGTGCAAATGTTGATTTACCTGCTGTAAATATTGATTGGTGCGATGTACAAAGCCCACAGGATTATACTAAACTTCAAGGAGAATCACAAACTGTTTATGGCCAGATTTACGGTACAGTAAATGGAACTAAATATACGGGTAGTGGTACAGAATCAGCACAAATACAAGCTAAGCTTTGTTACGATAATGCAGGTGTTGAATATTGTGAAACAGGTGTTTATAATTCAGCCTGTTCTACTTGTAATGGAAATAACGATGAATACAGTGCAGACTTAACAATAGCAGTAGAAGGAAGTTATCAGTATTACTATAAATTTTCAGGGGATATGGGAAATACATGGACTAAATGTACAGATGCAGGTGGCCATGAATATACTGCAACAATAGAGGGATTGGGTGTGGATTTAACGGGCTACAAGATTGAACTATGGCAAAATGGAGCTTATAAAACCAAGTATGATTTAGTGGGATATTATCAGCATAATTCCTATATTGCAATAACCCGAGAAGGACAAGACCTAGCAACTTGGGCAACTTATTTTTCAACAGCAATTGATACAACAACTAATGATATTATATTTATTGAAAGAGCTTCATGGCAAGCAAACGGTACAGATGATTCAGTATATATCTATGATAATAATAGTGTATTACTCGACTCAGAAGCAATGCCTAAAGATGAAATAAAAACAAGACAGCCTGATGGTACATATTTAAACTCATATAACCAACATGTTGCAATAGATGCACCCTTAGCAATAACCGGATATTCTGCACCACTCTATATCTATGAAATGGGAGAAGCTGATAATTCATCTGAACTAACTGAATGGGAAGGTAATTATGTACTTATATATATCCCTTAAATCTTTCTCCACAATAAGCCCAACAGCCCTAAAATAATATCCTTAATTTAATATTTTATAACAAATTTAATAACTAAATAATATTTTGTTCAAATGTATTAAAATGGAGAGAATTAATTTTTCTTTTTTAAATAATAATTATTATATTCATATAGAACTTTCATTAGAACAGGAAGTTTTTTATATTTATAAATATCCCAGTATTTTAATGATTTATCATATCTTTTAAGTTTTATATTACCCAAAATATAAGAAGCAAGTAAGTAATTATCATATTTATTATTTGACATTAAAACTTTCTTTTTCATAATGAGGTTCTCTGAATATTTAACCATATTTTCAAAGTTTTGAGCAGAAATAGCCTGAAATAACAACAACCATCTATAAAGAAACTTATCCTCACTTAAATTATCAGCTTTTGAGAGTAATTTATTCCATATTTCACTACTTTTTTCTTTTGGAAGAAACTGATTTATAGAAATTGATAACATAAAATATTCATCAAATAATAATTTTGAATCACTTTCAATTTTATTTATGTCTATTAATTTGATTTTCTTTAAAGAATTTATTACTCGTTTATCGCTAAAATCAGAATTTATGTTCTTAACTAAATATTTATATACTTTTTTAGCATCTGCAACCTTAAAAGAAATAACATACTCTTTATCAAGAACTATTTCTTCATTAAAATAAGGGTCTATCTGTTTATTTTCAAGTATTTTTATTATTGGAATACCGTAATCTATAAAATTATAAAAATCACGATAAATAGATTCTCCTAAAAACTTTGCCTTAATTGCACCATAGTTTAAAACAGGAAAATAATCTGAATTTGCAATAATATCAAGAGAATTAAAATAAGGATATAAAGACTCTAAAGAGCCAATATGCTTCCAGTATAAATCTTTTGAACTTTTTATTTTCACACTATTTAAATCAGATTTTGCAACCTTATTTAATAAATTATAATTTAGCTCCTCTTTAGTATTACCAATAATAAGCATTGTATCTGCACTTAATGTAAAGTATAAATCACAGTATCTAAATGATTTTCTTATTCCTTTTATAATTGAAGCAAATAATTTTAAATTTATAAAATACTGCTGAACCCATTGAATCAATACACCATCTTTTTCTAAATATTTTTTAATATTTGAATAATATTCTTTTGAAAATAATGACGATACCCCACTAATCCATGGATTGGAAGGTTCTGATATAATTGCATTGTACTTTTCTTTATCTTTAACAAAAAAGGTTTTAGCATCTTCTATATATATTTTACTTCTTTTATCATCAAAAACTCTGAAATTATATTTTTTTATATTCTTTACTCCCTCTACAATTGCTTTCTCAATTTCAATTGTATTTATTTTTTTTAATTTCTTTGAAGACAATGCCATATGGCTTGTAATTCCTGAACCTAAACCAATTACTGCAATTTTTTCACTTTTATTTAACATTTCAGGTGCTAATCCAAGTAAATACATTGTTTTTTCATCTGATTCTCGTAATTTAAGATTAGAACTTACTCCTGCATCAACTTTACCATTTGTAATTACAAGAAAGATGTTATAACCATTCATGATTTTCTTTAAAATATCAACACTCGCAGTTTCTCCATCTTTATGAAATATTATCTCATTTGTTACAGAATTATGAAAACCCCTTCCATTAAATCCACCAGAAGCCATTTTAAATTTATCAAAACTAAAGAAAATACTAATAAAAACAACTACAAATATTATAATTAGAAATGATTTTTGAATTTTCTTGAATTTCCATGATTCAGAATATAATATCAAATAAAAGCCAAGTAAAACATCAATCATTCCACCAAAAATTAAAGAATATTTTAAACCCATAAAGGGTAATAGAATAAAAATTGATAATAAAATACCAACTATACTTCCAATAGTATTACTTGAATATACTTGACCAATACTTTTTTCACCATTATTTTTACTTATCATTATAAATATTATCAATGGTAAAGTCATTCCGGCAAAAAAAGTTGTAGGAAGCATTGTGAGTATAGATAAAAACCATTGAAAAAAATTATGTATTGCATATCCTTGCCTCGTTTTATTTGTTCCTAAAATAACAGCATTCATAAAATTAAAACTTAAGTTATAAAAAATAACAGTAGAAATTCCTAATAACCCCATAGATATCTGAACCTTTCCCAGTGTCCTAACTGGATTTTTAAATTTTTCAATTCTTTTTCTAATCCAGAACCCACCAACAGCAATACCAAGAATAAAACTACTTAACATTAACTCAAAGGCATAAGAAGTACTACCCAAAACCATGCTCAACATTCTAATCCATGAAATTTCATAAATAAATGAGGATAAGCCAGTAAGTCCTGAGACAATAAGAAATAATTTAAACAAAAATTTATTATCAGTTTGATTTTCAGAATTCCTTTCATTAAAAAAATTTAATTTTTCCTTATCAACAGACAAAATAAGCATGAAAATCATTATTGAAATATTTAAATAACCAGCAAACTGTATCGTTTTGTTGAGTCCATAAGTTTCAATTAGAATCAAGCCACTAAGCAATACACCAAAAACAGCTCCAATACTATTAGAAAAATATAAAGTAGATATTATTCGTCCTGTATTTTTATACTTTCTTAATATTCCACCAGTCATTAGAGGAAATGTCATCCCAAGTAATATTGATTGAGGTAAAATAATCAATATTGAAAACCCCCATTTTATAAACTCAATACCAAATAAAGAAGACATTGTTAGAAAATACTCATATAAAAAATTAATACTATTTGTAAATACAAGATGGAAAAATATTGCAAAAACCCCTATAAAACCTTCTATTAGAGCATAAACAAACAAAGGATTTTTTATTTTAGAATTAAATTTACTAATCCCCCATGCACCTATTGCCATTCCACCCATAAAAATAATAAGTACAAGAGCCTGAGAATAAGAAGCATGCCCTAAAAAAAGCTTTAAATAATGTGTCCATATTGATTCATATATCAACCCTGAAAATCCTGAAAAAGCAAAAATAATATAAAACAGATATAATCTCAACTTATTTTCCACAAATGCCTCCATTTCATTTAAAGAAGATATAGCATAAAACAATATTCTTTTAAAGAACTATATAATAAACCCAAAAACAATCATTCGTTAAATTAATCATCAATGTGAGTAAAAATAAATTATACAATAAAATAATTTGATTATTTTATAAAAAAAGTTATAATCTTAACATATTGATTATTGGAGAAAATATGAAAACTTCTAAAATTATTTATTTACTCATTGTATTCTCAACTATGTTATTCTTTTCATGTAGTGAAACAGGAACAGATACAAAAAATGAAGAATGTTCTGCCCAAAATATTAATGGAATATGTAAAGATACCGAAAAAACCTGTAATAATGGAATATGTGTTAAAAAGGTTAAAGAATGTAATCCAGAATGTGATGAAAATCACATCTGTGATAATGGTGAATGTAAAGAAAGACCAAAAGAATGTAATGAGGGTGATTTTAAATGTGTAAATAATCATATTGCTTACCAAACGTGTAATGAAAATGGGAAATGGTCTGAAGTTACAGCATGCTCATCTGATAAAATATGCAATGATAATACAAAAAAATGTGAAAAACAAAACAACGATGAATGTATTCCTGATAGAAAGAAATGCTCTCTTGATAAAGCTAAAATTTTAACATGCTCATCAAATGCTGTGACATGGGATGAATTACTTTGTGATTCAGGTAAACACTGTACTGATAATAATGGAGATGTTAGTTGTACAGCCGAAGAAGTAACATGCACCCCAAATGAATCAATATGCTTTGGTGCCTCAAAATATAAAACATGTAGTGCTGATGGCAATGTACTTTCAGAACCAATTGATTGTCCTATATCAGAAGAAACAGGTGAATTAACAAAATGCTATAATGGAAAATGTGAAGATGAATGCCAGCTAGCAGCAGAAAGACGCTCTTATATGGGATGTGAATACTATGCAGTAGACTTAGACAACACTAAAGGTATTTTCAGAAATAGTGAAGAACAAACTCCAAGATACTTCTCTATTATTGTTTCTAATCCTTCTTCCCATACTTCAACAGTAACCATTACCGACAACAATGGATTTTCAACAACAAGAGATGTTTTAGCAAATGCTATTGAAATATTCGAAATGGATACATTGGAATACATTGGAACAAATGCTGATAATTTTCATCAATGGCAAGATGATCATCAAATTATTGGAACATCAAAAGGAAGTAATTATAGCTATAAAATAACTTCAACTATGCCAATTATAGCATATCAATTTTCTCCTCTTGGAGGCTCAACAAATTACTCAAATGATGCATCTATGCTTATTCCAATTACAGCCTATGATAAAACTTACAGAATGATGTCATGGGAGCATTTTAAAACTTCTCCACAAACAATGACAATTGTTGCAAAAGAAGATAATACTGAATTAACAGTTACTTTAAAAGCTCCAACAGAAGCAGGAGATTCAATACCAGAACAATCAGTTGGAGGAAGTTATAGTGTTACATTATCAAAAGGAGAAACAATACAATTTGCCTCTAAATCAGGAGACTTATCTGGTTCATATATAAGTGCTAATAAAGGAATAGGCGTTTTTGGAGGCCATCGTTGTACAAATATTCCAAATGATAAGCAAGCATGCGACCACATAGAAGAACAACTCTTTCCAATTAATACATGGGGTGCACACTATGTTGTAATAAAAACAAAACCAAGAGGTGCTGAAACAGAATACTATAAACTAATAACAGACCAAGCAGATACAATTATAAACTTTAATCCTGCAATAACAGCAAAGATAGCAAATGGTTCAACAATAACCCTATCAAGAACTACAATCAGGGAAGCAGGAAGTGTTACAACATTTTCAACAAAGGATAATTTTGAATTAACTAGTTCAAAAGCCATTTCATTAGGGCAATTTATTACTTCACAAAATGATGTATCCATGAATCCTCTTGATAGTCCAACTGGAGACCCTGCTTTTATAATACAGGTTCCAGTGGAGCAATACAGAAGTAGTTATTTATTCTTAGTTCCAAATACTTATGCAAAAAACTTTGTTACAATTGTAGCAACATCAACAACAGTAACACTGGATAACAACCCAATTCCTGTAGGAGAGTTTATATCTATTGGTGCCTACTACTACACAATAAAAACATTGAGTTCGGGAAGTCATTCAATTAGCTCTTCTACACCTATAGGTATTTCAGTTTATGGTTATGACAGATATGTATCCTACGGTTATCCAGGCGGGCTTGATTTAAGAAACATTAAAGGTTTTTAATCAAAAAACCTTGACATCACACAAATCAATACTTATACTATTATTAGTTTTATTAATTAACATTATTTAGGAGTGAAAAATGGCTAAAATAACATTAAAAGGAAATGCAATTAATACATTAAAGGATTTACCAAAAATTGGAGAAGTAGCACCTGACTTCAAACTTATTTCAACAGATTTATCAGAAAAGTCTTTATCTGAATTTAAAGGTAAAAAAATTGTTTTAAATATCTTTCCAAGCTTAGACACACCAACTTGTGCAATGTCTGTTAGAAAATTTAATGAACAAGCAAGTAAACTTGAAAATACTGTTGTATTATGTATTTCAAAAGATTTACCTTTTGCACATGGAAGATTTTGTTCAACAGAAGGAATTGAAAATGTTGTATCTTTATCAGAATTTAAAGATGATAATTTTGGAACAACTTACGGAGTTAAAATTGTTGACGGTCCTCTCGCTGGTTTATTTTCAAGAGCAGTTGTAATTTTAGATGAAAACGGAAAAGTTGTTTATACTGAGCAAGTTCCTGAAATAGTTGATGAGCCAAATTACGAAAATGCAATTAATGCAATAAAATAATTATAGTAATCACTTAAACAATATGATAGTATTTCCATCATTTTGATGGATTAATATGAATTTCACAAAAAAATACAGACCAAAAACAATTGATAAAATAATCGGGCAAAAGCATTTATTTTCTCCAAATAGTATTTTATATAATTTAATTACAAAAGATAAATTAACACATTGTTTTTTTTACGGCCCTCCAGGAACAGGTAAAACAACAACAGCAAAAATAATTGCAACAGAGTTAAACAGAGATTTTTATATTTTTGATGGAGCAAATTTTAAAATAAATGAAATAAGAAAAATTTTGGATAGAAATAAAAATTCATTCTTTAAAAAGCCATTAGTTTTTATAGACGAAGTACATCGCCTGTCCAAAACTCAGCAGGAAGCACTCCTGGTTCCAATGGAAAATAATGAACTTTTAATTATAGGAGCAAGTACAGAAAATCCTTTTTATACTCTTACAAATGCTATTCGTTCAAGGTCTGTTTTATTTGAATTCAAAGAACTTCTAAATAATAATTTACTCCAACTTTTAAACCACATTACAGAAAATGAAAATTTAGTTATTGAAACTAATACAAAAAATTTAATAATAGATTTATCTAATGGTGATGCAAGAACAATGCTTAACTTACTTGAAATATCTTCAAACATATCAAAGGAAATTACTAGTGAAACCATAAAAAATATAAAGAATATAAAAACAAAAGACAGTAGTATTGATTCAAAATATAATTTAATATCAGCCTTAATTAAAAGCATAAGAGGAAGTGATGTAAATGCTTCTATTTACTATCTGGCAAGACTGATTGATATACAGGAAACTCCAGACTACCTTGCAAGAAGATTAGTAATATTAGCATCAGAAGATATAGGGAATGCAAATCCAAATGCTTTAAATATTGCTGTAAATACACTTACTGCAGTAAAAGAAATTGGTTATCCTGAAGCTAGAATTATATTATCACAATGCACAGTTTATCTGGCCTCCTCTCCTAAGTCAAATTCATCATATATTGCAATTGATAAGGCTCTGGATTACATCGAAAATACAAGTAACATACCTAAGGTTCCTGAACATTTAAAATCAGGTACAAAAACATATCAAAATCCTCATTTTCAAAAAACAAATCAAAAATATCTGAGTGAAAATCTAAATTTTTATAATTCAAACAATATTGGATACGAAAAGACTCTTGATGAATGGATTAAAAACTAATTAAAAATTCTGAGTACTATAAGACCTGCTACCATCTAAATACATTCCTATTCCTACATGAACATTCGTTGTTTTCATTATATTACAATGGTGTGACAATACTCCGCTATCACAGTGAGGTTCACTACTAGAAACACATATAGGATTAGTTGATGGATTACATCCCATATATTGATTCATATGGCTTAAACCACTACCATCATGATTATATGCAACATTTTGTCCTCTCCAGCCTGGAGGAAAATCTTCATGGAATAATCCTCCCTGCTGAGCCATTTTTATACAATGATATCGCCCATAAGCAGAAAATGTAACTTCATAAGCCAAAGGCTTATGAGATTCAGGATGCCCTTCTTTATCATGAACAGCTCTTATGAAATTTATTAACTCATACATTGAGCATTCAACATCAGATGGAGTAAAAGAAGTTTCAATAATTCCATCATCATTATAATCAAAATTAATTGCCCCTGTTTTACAATAAGTAGAGGTTACAACACAATTCAATCCATCAGGCAATTCAGGGCTATAACCAACATTACAAGCACAGATAGGATCATTGTTTTCCTTAACATAACAAGTTCCTTTCCCGCCACAATTAATTGAGTCACATGGAGTTGATTCAGAAACACAATAAGCACCATTTGAAACATAACCCGTTTCACAATTACATTGAGGAAACCCTCCATTATTAACACAATCTCCATGTCCATTACAATTAACGCCGAAACAAGGATCATTTACAATACAGTTTCCACCATCTAAATGAAAACCTGTATTACAAATACAAGCTCCATTGCTTTCATCACAATGCTCATTACTTCCACATGTAACATTATAGCAATTTCCATTTGCAATACAATTTCCACCATCTAAATGAAACCCAGTATCACAAACACAAGCTCCATTACTTTCATCACAATGCTCATTACTTCCACATGTAACATTATAGCAATTTCCATTTGCAATACAATTTCCACTATCTAAATGAAAGCCAGTATTACAAATACAAGCACCACTACTTTCGTCACAATGCTCATTACTATTACAGGTAACATTATCACAATTAGTATTAACAACACATTTATTACCTTTTTTATGAAACCCATCATCACACGAACAGATTATTTTATTATTATCAACAGAGCATTTAGTTTTATGCTCCTGAGTACAACTATCATTTTTACAAACAACATCTCCTGAAACACAAATATCACCACTAAGACTATATCCATCAAAACAAATACATTCACCAGTTAAAACATCGCAGTACGAATTTTCCTGACAGTTTTTATCATCACATAATCCTCCAGTTTGAGGATCATCACCACATGAATAAATCAAAAGAAAAATTGACATTGCTAAAACTATTTTTAAAAACATATTCCCCCTTAATAAAACATGAATAACTCTAACAAGTTATTTTTTATTTGTCAATAAAGCTCTATATTTTTATTTTAATTCAAGTATATTATTAACAAATTCACTATATTCTTCATTATTTTTATTAATATAAACAGGAGGCATAATTTTCGTTTCCATAAATTTCTTACCTTTTATAGCTTCAATCATAATTAATTTTACATTTTCACCTTTCTTAGGGTAGATAATTACAATTTTTAATATTCCAAAAGAATAACTTTCAAGAATAGTTAAAACTTTAGTCAACCTATGAGCAGGATATATTAATTTTAATTTACCATTTGCTTTCAATAAATAATTTGATATTTTTATTAATTCATCAAGATTTAAAAAAACTTCATGACGAGCTATAAATTTTTCATTATCAGGATTTATCCGTCCTCTGGAAATTTCAAAAAATGGAGGATTGCTAAAAACCACATCAATAATATTTGGCTTAATAATTTTCTTGATTTTCTTTATATCTTCATTAATAAGCTCTACATTTTCTACTTTATTTAATTTTATATTTTCTTCTGCAAGTTCAAAAAGACTTTTCTGTAACTCTACAGCATAAATCTTTTCAATATTTTTATTTTTTTTATCAAAAAACGACATTATAATAGGAATAATTCCACTACCCGCTCCTATTTCAAGATAAGTATTCTTTTTATCATTTTCATACACAAAATCAGCTAAAATTGGAGAATCAATAGAAAAACGATAGCCTTTTTCATGTTGTTTTATTATTATTTGCTCTTTAAACAGCTTATTTATTGTTATTTCTGAATTCATTATAATCTTCTTTCATTTTTTTATATGAAAGCTCTCCTTCTCTTATTAAATTTATTTCACTTGTTGTAAAATCTACAATAGTTGACGCCTTTCCAGTACCATCAGGAGAACTAGTATTAATATAAGCAATATTTTTATCAAACTCCTTTATTATATCTTTAAGATTCAGCATAGGAGGTTCATTTGAATAATTAACAGATGTTGAAATAATGGGAAAGTTAATCTTTTTAAATAATTCTGTAATATATTTTGAATTTGAATATCTTAATGCCAAAGTATTATAATCTTTAATTTTTGACTTAAAAACAATAGTTAAATGATTCGGCCAGTAATTATATTTTTTTAAAAAACTTAATTTAAAATCATCTATATCAACAATTTCACTAGCCATTTCAAAAGATTTAACAAGAACAATAAACTGTTTTACTTCTTGTCTATTTTTCATTTCAAAAACTTTTTTTATAGAATCTCTTGCATACAAAGAACAGGAAAATCCATAAAGTGTTTCTGCAGGAAAAATAATTATTTTATTTTTTTTTAAATACTTAACAGAGTTTTGCAAATTTTAGCTCTTTTATTTATTCTTCAATTTTGCTAAAGTATTTTCATATAAAGAAATCTCTCTTTTTAACCTTTTATCCTTTAGAGCTTTTTTAATCACAGTTTCCATTCCTTTTATATCACTTTTATTTCCAATTCTTAAAAAGGTAAAAATACCTGCATTTCTTATAGAAGGAGAATAATCAAGCAAAACTTTTTCAAAAATAGAATCAATTACAAGCTTTCTTGATTTACCTTTTCTAAATATTGCCATCATATAAATAGCTTTTTCCTTTTGCATAATAGCTAATTCTTTTTTATCTCCTTGAAGCCCTTCTTTTAGATCAAGATATTTAATATAACATTTTACTTTATTTTTACATCTTCTAGATACTTCCATAGTTTTTAAGTATTTTAAATTTGCTTTTTTTCTATTTTGTTCTTTAGCTTGTTTATAAGCCTTCTTATAAACATAATAGTACTTATAAGAAGCAAAATTTAAAAATGAAGCAATCGTATCATCCTTTAAATCATTATATTTCACAGCATTTACCTTTAATGGCTTTGCTAAAATTTCTTTAGAAATATGTTTATCAGCCTTTTTTCCACCAATTTTTGCAAGAGCCTCATTTATTTTTATCAACTCCTCTACTATTTGTCTTATTTTTACATCATTTTTTAATTTAAAAACCTGTTTTTTTAATTTATTATATTTTTTAATTAAAACAGAAACTGATTTATAAATGCCTAAATTACCCATTCCTGAAATAGCTAATACTCGAACGCCTAAATCTTCATAATTCATATATTCTTTTAATATTGGATATACAGATTTACCACCTAATTCAGATATTACAACAATCAAATTAAATTTAATATCTGTTTTTTTCAATCTTTGCTCTTTTACAAAACTATTAAAATCATCACTATTCTCATTCAGCGTATCAATTAATTCCTTTAGCGAAGCATTTCCAAATTTAATTAATGCATTTTTAGCATAAGTAAATACCGAGCCATTATTGTTAGTCCCCTTAAACTTTTTAATAACAAATAATCCCTTTATTAAAGCAGGTATAGCCTTAGTATCCCCAATTTCTCCCAAGGATTTCGCAGCAAGCTTATTTAAAAAGATATCTTGTGTCACATAAGAATCTAAAAGTATTACAATTAATTTATCAACAGATTTTTTAATCTTTAATTTTCCAGTCATAATAATAGCTTGTTCTTTTATCTTCTTATCCTTTGAATTCATTAAAGCAATAATAATATCTGCTTGTTCGTTTTTATCTCCTAAATTTTCTATTGTTTTAAGTGATAAAAGTAACAAGTCCTTATTTTTTGATTTAACGGCTATTTTTACAGCACTTGCTATTTCAATGTCACTTCCAACAGTCATTATAACTTTAAAAACAAGAGGTGAAGATTTATCATCTTTTTTTAATAAACTCATTAAAAGTTTAACATCAACATCAGCATCTTCTCCAAATTCTAAAATCTCATTTAAAGTTTTTTCTAGAGTTTCTGAATTTCTTAAACCACTAGCATATTCGCCAGCAATTATATTAACATTTAAAAATAAAAATATTAACATTATAATAAAAATCAGCCTATTCATTCAAACCTCCTTCTGGTTTTAAATCAACATCAGTTTTATTATCACTTAATTTAGTTTTTTTTACAACTTTCGGACTATCTTTTTTTTCTATATCTTTTTTAGTTGTTGTTTTTTTGGTAACAACTTTTTTTACAGTTGTCTTTTTGGCCTTTGGCTTTACAGCTTTTTTTACAGCTTTCTTTACTGTTTTAGTTTTTTTAACAATTAACTTTTCATTTTGATTTTTATCATCCTTTTTATTTTCTTTTTCTATAACTTTCTTAATTGTTTTTTCCAAAACTTCTTTTAATGTTTTATCTTTTGGCTTATTAGCAGGTTTTACAATAGGTTTTACAACTTTTTCTTTTGATAATTCATGTATTTCTGTTACTTCTTTCTTTTTAATTACAATATTAAATTCACCATGTGCCAGTTTATTATCTTTTTTAAATATAAAACTATTAAGAAAATACTGTTCTTTTAATTTTTTTATGTTTATACTTTGATTATTATTTATATATTGTAACAATGGAGCTTCAACAAAAACTTCAATGATTTTATTCTTTAAATATGATTTATCCTTCTCTATTATTTCCTGATAAATTTCATGAGTAATTGTTTCATAACTCTTAACACTTCCTCTTCCATTACAAGCACTACACATAATAGTAGAACTTCTTCTTAATGAATCAGAAATTCGTTTTCTTGTTATCTGCATCAATCCTAATCTTGTTACTCCATGAATAGTAACATTTGCCCGATCATCTTTTGTAGCAATTTCAGCATATTTTATTAGAATTTCTTTATCTGCATCCGACTTCATATCAATAAAATCTACAATAATAATTCCACCAATATTTCTAAGCCTAATTTGCTCAGCAACAGCATCCATTGCCTCTTTATTCGTTCTTAATATTGTATCATCATGTTGTAAATTCTTACCAACAAAACTACCTGTATTCACATCTACAACAGTCATAGCCTCAACTTGTTCAATAATAATATTTCCACCTGATTTTAGTGGTGCAGATTTATTATCAAGTTTTTTAATTCTATTTTCAAGGTTATATCTTTTAAAAAGCTCTACCTGGTTATTATCATACAGTTTAACCTTATGCTTCTGAGAAGGCATGAATTCATCAACAAAAGCAATTACTTTATTATATATTGCTTCATCATCAATAATCATTTCGGAAACATTATTATTAAGCATATCTCTTGTAACTTTTAAAGGAAGAACTAAGTCTTCATAAAGTAAATAAGGAGCTTTTAATTTTTTTTGTTTTTTAACAATATTAATCCATTGTTGCATACAAATTCGCATATCATTTTCAATTAATTCACTACTAACTCCTTTTGCTGCAGTTCTTACAATAAATGCAGTATCATTAGGCTTATAGTTATCTATAATTCTTTTTAACCTTGTTCGTTCTTTTTCCGAATCTATTTTTTTAGATATACCAATTTTATTACCAATAGGAAAAAAAACTAAAAACCTTCCAGGAATAGATAAGAGAGTTACAATTCTTGGGCCTTTAGTTGAAATAGGGTCTTTACTTACTTGTACAAGAATTTCATCATTGACTGAAATAAGTTTTGAAATATCAATGTCATCAGAAATAGGCTCTTCAATATCATCTCTGCTAATATGTTGATATAATAAATCACTAACATGTAAAAAAGCAGCCTTATCTTGTCCTATATCAATAAAAGCAGATTGAAGTCCAGGTAAAACTCTTGTAACTTTTCCTTTATATATGTTACCAACAATTGATATTTCTGATTTATTTTCATTAAAATAGTAAAACAGTGAATTATCCTTTAAATATGCTACTCTTGTTTCATAAAACTTATTATTTATTAATATTTTATCCAATTTTCCACCTTTTAAGTTAATTTTATTCCCTTAAATATATCAATTAATCCTTTTTTTTCAGAGCTAAGATGTATATCAGAAATTTTATCATGAGTTAATTTACAATAAATACTTCCATCTAAAGAAAGAAGTGAATTTGTAAACCCAATTAAAGATATCGTTTTTTTAGCTTTTATATAAAAAAAATTATTCTCATTATCCTGAAAGTTTATATAGTAATCAATTGTCCCGTTTTTTATATTATAAAGAATATGGCCATATATTTTCGTATCAATTGTAATTGTTTCAATATATAGTTTACCTTCTATTCTTGTTGTTAAAAAATTAAGAGAGGATTTTCTATCCAAAAAATGTTTTATTGTCTTAGCTTTGGATGTTAAATCAACTACCATAGTTTTTATATCCATTGGTGTATGTATATTTCTATAAGTCCCTGTTAGTCTTTCATCTACTTTTAAACCTTTATTTAAAATCACAATACTCCTGTTAAAATAATGTAATTATATAACTATATATCAAAAAAGATATAATAAATCTATTATTTATTTAAGATAGCATTAAAAATTTGAAAATAAAAATAAAATAAGTATAATGTTATATTATCATTTGTGGAGATAAAGTGTTCAAGTTTATCATATTTAACCTAATAATTGTTTTATCAATATCTTGTTCTTCTCAAAAAAAAGTAGAAAACAATAAAAAAGAAATGGAAATAAAAAAAGAATTAGGAACAAAAGAAAATATAAAAACAACCAAAGTTTATTTTTTAAAAGATAAAAAGAAATATCCACTTACAGCAATAACTCCACAAGTTCTGTTAACAAATAAAACAGATAAGAACAATTCTCTTTATACAAAAGAATATGATTTTAACAGTGATGGTAAAATAGATATGATAATTGTATATAATAATAAAAAAGAAATAGAAAAGATATATTCTGATCTTGACTTAGACTTAAAACATGATGTTATTGATTATTATAAAAATAATAAAAAATATAAAAGAGAATTTCTTAACTATATAACAAGAAAACCATATATTATAGTATATTATGATATAAAAGGTAATATAACAATGGCTATGTTTGATCGAAATATGGATAGCAAAATGGACAATAAGTCATTATATAAAAATGGATTGCTATATGAGGTACAAATTGACAGTAATTCAGATGGTAAATTTAATGTTATAAAAAAAATTGAAACTAAAAAACCAGAAGAAAAGGATGGTAAATAATGATTTGTCCTAATTGTAAAAAAGAAATAGACTTACCTTTTGAAGTAGAAATATGTCCTTATTGTAATTTAAATATTACTAAACCAAGTGATGATAAACTAGCAGATAGTGTACTCGTTACTTCAAATCCATTTGTCGAACATAATATCAATTATCCAATACTTCCAATTGGAAGTAAATATCTTGATAAATATGAAGTAAAAGAGCATTTAGCAAATAAATATCCATTCTCATACTATCTTGTTAGTAATAATAATACTAAATTTATCTTACAAATAATTAACACACCTCCTCTGGATTCACTGGAGATTGAAAAAAAATTGAAAAAAGAATTTAATTCAGCGATAGATCCTGAAATTGAAGAAAACATTACAATTATTGAATATGGACTTAAAAATAATAATATTTACTTTTTATTAGAATATTTCACACTTGAAACAGTTGAGGAAACACTAAATACAACAACAAATTTATCAGATGAATATATTTTAAACTTAATAATGTTTTTATCAGATTGGTACGAGCATATTCAAAAACCACATATTTTTTTATCTCCATCTAATATAATAAATATGGGAAATAATCAATTTAAAGTTTTCAATTATAAAGTATTAAAAGTTCTTTCTAACTTTATTAAACCTTTTTTCTTTTTTAAAGAAAATATATCAAAATATTTATCTCCTGAATTATTAAAGGGAGATAGATTAATCACTAAAAAATCTGATATTTATTCTATTGGTAAAATTTGGAAAACTTTAATTGACTCTAATTTTGATATTTCGGAAAAAGAAGACAGTAACATAAAAAAACGAATTAAAGATATAGTTAAAAATATGATTTTAGAAAATTATGAAGAAAGAAAGCTTGATAAAAAAGAATTAAAAGATATTATAGAAAATTATTTAAATAAAAAGAATAATGATGAATTTACAACACAGAAAATATCTCTTGATGATATACTGATTGAAGAAGATATACTGACTGACTCAAAACCAGAAGAAGATAAATATATTTCTAATCCTGAAACAAAAGAACTAAAACCAATAAGTGAAGACATTGAGCTTCAAGAAATCGAAGAATTGAAACCAATAAATGAAGAAATTGAACTAGAAGAAATTGAAGAATTGAAACCAATAAATGAAGAAATTGAACTAGAAGAAATTGAAGAATTGAAACCAATAAATGAAGAGATTGAGTTTGAAGAAATTAAAATAGAGGAAGCAGAGGAATTAAAAGTAATAAAGGAAGAAATTAAGTCAGAAACTAAGGAGTCAAAACCAATAGGTGAAGAAATTGAACTTGAAGAAATTGAAGAAATTAATATCGTTAAGGAGAAACACTTAGATGAGATTGAAATAGAACCAGAGATAATAATTAAGAAGGCATCCCCTCCATCAATACCAATTGCTCCCCCTTCTTTAAGAATAAAAAAAGTTACAGAAAAAGAATTTAAAATCGCAAAAAAACAACTTAATAAAAACCCAATAGATTTAGATAACCTAAAATTATTATATTCATATTATAGCGATAAAGAAATGATTGATGAAGCATTTATTGTATCAAACTTATTAAATTTTATGAATGATAAAACAAATAGTAACCTTTTATTTAAATCAGGAAAAGATGTTGATTGGAATTTCAGTAAATCTATATTAACAGAAAATAATTTACAAAAAATATTACCTAAAAAGATATACTTTAACACATCAGGAGTAATGCAGGTTCTTTATAAAATACTTAAAGATGACTTACAAATAATAAAGATGATTCAACCTTTAAGTAACTATTCGATACCTATAAATAGCCCTGAAAAAAAAGAAATCATCAAAAAAACTCTTAAGTTATCTGGATTAGATAACTTAAAAATATCACTAACAAATCAAGACATACATAATGAGAAAAACATAGCAACAGCAATTTTTAAAAGAGACAATGTAGTAAACATAATATTAAAAAAAGATTTATGTGAAAATATGGAAAACACTCAATTCAGAGTTTTATTTAGTAAATTAATATTCCTAACTCACCCAAATATTGTAAGTAACTTTTTGTATGATGTTCAAACAATAAAAGATATTTTTTATGGTGTTATGAAATTTGTAATTCCTTCATCAAGAAATATGTATAATAGTAAGATAAGTAATATACTTTTTAAAGAATTAGAAAGTCAAAAAAAGCAAAATAAACTTAAAAGAACTGACATGCTAAGACTTGTAATGCTTATGAATGAACACCTCTATAGCAGAAAGGCTCAACCAAATATTAATGAATCAATGAAACTAATAGAAATAGCATCTGATAGATTTGCACTTATAGTTTCCAATAACTTAAATGAAACACTTAAAACTTTTTTAAATTATGAAAATGTTAACATTAAACTAACTGCCAGTGAAAGAATGAAATCATTGCTAAAGTATGTTTTATCAGATGAATATTTTCAATTAAGAAAAGATATTAAGCAATCAGTTAAAGCATAAAATGAAAAAAATAAAAGATTATTATTATAAAAAGGCAAAAGAAGAAAATTATTCTGCAAGATCTGTTTATAAATTAAAAGAAATAAACTCTAAAAAACACTTTCTTAAAATAAATCAAAAAATTTTAGAACTTGGTGCGGCTCCTGGCTCATGGAGTGAATATGCATCTAAAGTTATTGGAGAAAGAGGGTTAATTCTTGGTATAGACTTAAAAGAAAGACCAAATAAGATATCAGAGAATGCTCCTTTTATTCAAGGTGATGTTTTTGAAATAGAATTATCTAGATACAGAGAATATTCAAAAGTTTACTCTGGAATAATCTCTGATATGGCTCCGAACACAACAGGGCACAAGAATACAGACCACTTACAAAGTGTAGGATTATGTGAGCAATCACTATATCTTTCCCTTCAGCTTGTAAAGAAAGGTGGCTATTTACTAGTTAAAATATTTCAGGGTGGAGAATTTCAAAGCTTTATACTAAAAATGAAAAAGCATTATAATGCAGTAAGTATTTTAAAACCTGATAGCTCCAGAAAAGAAAGCAGAGAAATTTTTATACTTGGACTCAATAAAAAAGAAATCCCAACAGATAATCCAGACTGGTAATTACTTCCTTAGCGCTCTATTTAAATTTTTAATAAACTCTTTATCTATTTTCAAGCTTTTATTATAATAAAAAGCAAATGATTTATATGGAATTTTATAAAAATAATGATTTAAACCAAGAAATTCTTTATGTTTTATATTATTATTTTTTATTTTTGAATACAGTAACCAACCGTTATTACTACTTATATCACTATCATAATTTGCAGTAAAAATATATATCTTAATTCCTGATTTTAAATATTTAAAATATTCTTCTATTTTAAATTTAAAAAGCTCTTTAAAGTAAGAGGTATTAACAACAATATCATTAAAAATAATTTTATCTTTGGAGTAAACTTTTTTTATTAAGTGTTTTAATGATAACTGTAAGCTCTTTCTATCATTTTCTGTAAGAAATTCTAGATTAGTTTGTTCTTTAAAATTTGTAAGATAACTAGAGTATATAGGATTTAAAAATATTATTTTTTTAAATCTTGTACTAAAGTCATTAAGTAATTTCATTACAAGAAAGTTCCCCCACCCTAATGTAATCACAGTATTAATCTTTTTATTTTTATTTAATATTTTTTTTATAATCTCATACTTTTTTTGTAAAGTTAAGTTTTCATTGTTTTTAATTGAGAAATCTTCAAAAGAATATCTTAAAAAACTATATCCTTTTTTTGATAATTTATTAATTAATTTATCAAAAAAGATATTCTCAGATAGAGTATCTCTACTATCCTTAATCATTTTAGGAAATAAAACACCATCAATAATTAATATTGTAAGTTTTCTATTTTTATTTTTAGGATAATATTTATAAATTTTTACAGGAAAACTTTTAATTTTTAATTTTTTAATTCTTACTTTATAATTTCTTTTAGAGGAAACCTTATTTAGGCTAAAGGATGTTATTCTAAGATTTGTTATCTCAGATTGATAACCTATACTACTCCAATCAACAAAAACAATAAGACCTGACTTATCTGTAAATATCTCAAAACTATGATTTTTATAAGTTAAATTATATTTTTTTAAATGATAAATAGTTTTTTTTATTTTTTTATCTTCAATACCACTATATATTAATTTACCTTTAATAATTTTATTCTCAGAAGGTATAAATAAATCTATATTTCTTATATTTTCTTTTAAAAAGGGATAAATACTAGAAACCAACAGAGGTTCAAATACATATAATTTTTTCTTAAATTTTTTCTTATCAGTAAAATCATATTCTATATTTTTTTTATTATTTATTTTTAGATTAAGAGATAATAGTTTTTTAAAATCACTTTTAAGATAAGATATTTGATATAATAACTTATGATTCTCTTTTTTAAATTTAATTGCTAATTTAGAATCAATTATAAAAAACTCATCCTTCTTAAAAGTATATGTTTCTAATCCTATTTTTTTAAAATTTTCAAAAAGATCATAAGAATGAATATTTTCATTATTTATTATACCTGCTTCAATTCTAATGCAGAAAGATAGAAGAATTAATAAAAAAAATAATTTCATTATTCCTGTATATTGTAATAATCTAATACCTCTTCAGGAAAAAGACCTGACTTTTTTAATTTCTCAATAACATTATCCTGAATTTGTCGAACTCTTTCTCTTGTTAAATTCATGTGTTTACCAATATCTTCAAGTGTTGTTTCACCTTTTTCTATAATATCCAAAGCACATGTCTGATCTAATTCATCAAACTCTAAATCAGGAAAATTAAATTTAATTGAACCATTATTTTTATTTATATCAAGATATAAATGATACTTACATCCTACATGAGGGCAAGGTCTATCCATATCTTTACACTCTGCTCTTGTTTTAGGTCTTGTTAATATAAAGTCTTGTGCATCTAATCTTGATTTTAAAACTACTTCTTCTCTTGTTAATGATTTACACGAAATAGTAACACCTCTTCTTGTTCCAGAAACTTTAACTTTGCTATTAGGTTTTACCAATCTTTCTTTCTTATTCCTACCCATGAATAACCCCTCTATCTAGATATTAAGAATAATACACATTGGATTTAGAAAAATCAACTTTTTAACTTTATTTTTTAAAATCAAAAACATAAGTTAATTCAATAAACTACAACTATTCTTTCAAGTCAATTATTATCTTTTTTCTATCTTCTTTTAAATTTAATTTTTCAGTAATTATAATATTTTCTACTTTGCCTTGCTTTAAAGACTCAATAATATCAAAATAATCACTATTATTTTCTATATATAAATTTTTCAATCTAAGAAGTTGTTTTCTTGCTGGTTTTTTAATATTATCTGCAATCTTTTCTGAATTAATTATTGACTCTAAGATAAACTTATTAGTATTTCTATGTTTAATAACTTCTTTAATAATAGTAACTTTACTATCAATAGCTAAAGAAAGAAGAATTTCCTCATTTATATTTATATTCTTGGATAAAGCAAGCCTTACAGTATCACTTTCATCATCAAGAAAAGAAAATAAAATATCCAAAGGAGTATCCGTTCTTTGTGCTAAAATCGACCTTGTTCTGAAATCATTACTAAGTGATAACAAGTGGAATAACTCTTTAGTTAAATTTTTATTTTGGGAAATAAAATAATTTAAATCTTTTGAAGTATAATTCATTAATTTTTCAAGTTCAACAGGAGAAACGATTTTTGAAACATAGGAGCTTAAATAATTAAATGTATCATCCTTTAAACCATAAGAAGCCTTAGAATTAATTTTAATTATTTCATCAAGACTTATCTTATCATTATTTATTAAATTAATAATTAAATTGGTATAATTTTTAAAAATTAAATCTATAATTTCATCATTAATATTTTTATTTTTAGAGATAGCTTCTATAATAAAATTAATATTTTCATATTTTAAAAAAAGTTCTTTTAAATACTCAGTATCATTTAATAAAATAATTTTACTTGCTATTGATTCTGTTAATATTTCTGTATTATTTCCTTTATCATAATAATTTAATAAGAACTCAACAGGAGTGTTAATATTTTTAAATATAGCATTTTTTAATAAGTTATCATATAAGTATTCCTCTTCGTTATTTAATAACCATTCTAAATAAACCTTTTTATATTTTTCGTTATCAATACTATCTATAAGCTCTGGTGTGAATTTTTTAATTCTTAAATTATTTATCATTTTTTCCTTAAAGATATCTTACTTGATTACGACCTTCATCTTTAGCTAAGTATAGTAAATCATCAGCTTTCTCAATAAAATTATTGAGAGTAGGTATTATTTCAAAGTTACTCATAGAAATAACCCCCATACTTACTGTAACAGGAATAATGCTAGCTTTAAACATAAAATCATGGGACTCAACAAGTCTCCTTACCTTTTCAGCAAGTATTACAGCACCCATTTTAGATGTTTCTGGAATAATTATCGCAAATTCTTCTCCACCAACCCTTCCAAGTATATCCGTTTTTCTAATCACTGATTTTATAATTTTAGCAAAATCTTTTAAAACATAATCACCAGCAACATGACCGTAAGTATCATTTACTTTTTTAAAAAAATCAATATCCATAATAACATAGGATAATTCTTTGTTGTAACGACTAACTCTTTCAAATTCATATTCTAAACGACTATTAAAATATCTTTTATTATAAACTTGCGTTAAAGAATCAAAATTCTTTAAGTTATATAACTCTTTATGATATTGAGATTCATCATTATATTCATCTAAAAACTTAAAACCAAAATCTCCGATTTTAATGATGTCAGCATCTCTTAAAGTTGCTTCTTGTATTTTTACATTATTAATATAAACACCATTTGTAGAATTATTATCTTTTATAATATATGTGTTGTCATCAACTTTACTAATTGTTAAATGTATTCTTGATACAGAATCCGAAAATAACATTAAACTTGAATCAGAAGCTCTGCCAACAATTGTGATATCATCATCTAAAGGAAACGAGTATCCAATGTCATTTCCCCTTATCTCAATCAAATAAGCTTTAGAATTACTTTTTTCATTTTCATTTAAAAAAGGATTTTTTGATATTACCGTCCTACCTTCTTCATACATGCAAAACCTCTAAACACATTGTAATTCTATCACAAATTCAAAGGTATGTAAATTTTTATTTTTCTATTTTTTATTTTTTTCTGCTCATAAATTTAATATCAGTAACATTATTATAAATAGCTACCATTTCAGCAGCTATTGCAATAGCTATTTCACTAGTTGTTCGCCTTGCAATATTTAATCCAATTGGAGCATAAACTTCATTTATTAAATCATTATTATAATTAAATTTAGAAATCTTTTCTTTTATCATTTTTATTTTATTTTTCGCTCCAATTACTCCAAAATACTTAATATTGATTCCTCTTTCACATATAATATTTAATATATCATAATCATAAGTATGTCCATGAGTAAAGATTATTACACTATCATCAAAAGAAGGTTTAAATTCTTTAGCAAATTCCAAATAATCTCTGTTGATTACCTCTGCGACACCATCAAATCGTTCTTTTTGTGCAAACTCTTTACGATTATCAACAATAATAACTTTAAAACCCACTGAATTCAAAAGAGGGCTCAATGATTGAGCCATGTGCCCGCCACCAAAAAACCATGCTTTTTTTAATGGAGCAAAATATTCAATAAACAATTCAACTCTTCCTCCACATGCCATCTTTAAATCTTCTGTGAGTTTATATTCCAGTGTTTTAGATTTTTGTTTTTCAATTACTTTTATAGCATTTTGAACAGTTTGAAATTCTAGCTCACCACCACCAACAGTTCCAAAGGTTGAACCATCTTTAAAAACCAGCATCTTAAAACCTGTTCTTCCTGGAGAACCTGCTGATGCTTTAACAATAGTTGCAAGAGAAAATTCTCTACCTTCTTTTATTAATTCATTTATTTTATTAAAAATTTCTACACTATGCTTTTCCATTTTTTCCCTCTTTAATAATAAAGCAGACAAAGCCTGCATTCTAATTCCTACTACCCTCTCTCTTATGGAGATGTGTAAAATTAAGACTCTCCATTAAAAATATTGACCCTGTTATTATTATCACTGTATCACTTGTTTTATCTGCCCTTTTAATAGCCTCACTTAAAGCCTTCAACGGTTTAAGTTCAATGGCAGATTCCTTATTACTCAAACCTTTTAACACAGATGGAGATAACACTCTTTCCATATCTAAAGAAGTAAAGATATTATAATCACTAAAGCTATCTATCACCTTTAATATTTCTTCATAATCCTTATCTTTCATTACTGTAAAAATTACAATTTTTTTATAATTTTCATACTCTATTTCCAGATTTTTTTTGAGAGCTAATATTCCTTCTAAATTATGAGCAACATCTTTTATAATTATAGGATTTTGAGATATCTTTTCATATCTGGCTGGCCAGTAAGCATTTCTTATCCCTCTTGATACAGAATCTACATCAAACTCTTTTTTTAAAATTAAATTTGATAAAGAAATAGCTGTTTTCATGTTATATTTTTGATAATCACCACTTAATTTACTATTTTCTATATTAAATCCACCTAAAGAAATAACATCTGAATAAAATATTCTGGCATTATTTTTCTTTGCCGTATTTTCAATTATATTAATAGCATTTAATGGTAAATTTCCGATTACACAAGTTTGATTTTTCTTAATAATTCCAGATTTCTCAAGAGCTATTTTCTCTATTGTATCACCTAAGTAAGAAATATGGTCTAGTGAAATGCTTGTAATTGCCCCGTATTTTGCATCTATTATATTTGTGGCATCAAATCGTCCACCCATTCCAACTTCTAAAATTATATAGTCATAATTCAAGCTATCAAACCATGTTAAAGCCCCTAAAAGCATATATTCAAAGAAGGTTATAAAGTGATATGGATGAATATTCTGATAATCATCAACTATTTTTTTTATTTTTATAAGTATACTCTCCAAAATTGTTTTATTTATAAATTTAATATCTGTAAAGTAAAATCTTTCAGTAATATCATATAAATGAGGAGAAGTAAATCTGCATACCTTTTTACCATGTGCTTCAAGAATTGAAGTTAAAATAGCAGAAGTGGAACCTTTACCATTTGTACCAGCAATAGTAATAACTTTGCCATTATCTATATTAAGGTTTAATTTTTGATAAATTTCAGTAATTCTATCAAGAGTAGGAACAATCCCTTTTTTAAACCTTTGTTGATATAAGTAATCAAAAATATTATTCATCGACCTCATTCATAGATGGATAAGCCTTAATTTTCTCTCTTCCTTCAATCCAGGCTCTCTGAACAATCCATGACAAAGACCTGTCAAGTCTTAATGCTTCCTTTTCCATTTCCTCAATAAATTGTGTAGGCAGATAGAAACTTTTTTTTCTTTTATCAGCTTTTTTCTTTTCAGTCATAGTAACCCCTGAGTATAATTCAAGAGTTAAGATACCATGTAGGACAATGTAAGTCAATCTTTTTTGTTTTTAAAATATTTAAATACTAGAACCGCTCCACTTCAATTTATCTCTTAAAACATCAAAATAATCTCTATTTAATGGCTTTACCAATCTAATTGGATTTTCACTGCTTTTTACCTGAATAAATTCTACATCTTTTGTTATTTGAACAGATTCCTGCCCATCTATTGTTAAATAAGTATCTCTATTTTCACCTTTTACATAAATTTTAATATTTTCCTTTGACGATAAAACAAGTGGCCTCATTGTTAAAGTATGTGGACAAATTGGAGTAATTAATGTAATTGGTAAGGTTGGGTAGATTATGGGGCCTCCTGCCGATAAAGCATAAGCTGTTGAGCCTGTTGGAGTTGAAACAATTAATCCATCTGCTCTATAAGATGTAATTCTTTTACTGTTCATATAAAGTTCTAATTCTATTATTCTGGCAACAATACCACTATTAATAGAAATATCATTTAAAATTTCCCTTTCAATAAGCCTATTCGTTTTTGTATGAACATGTATTGTTAATCTACATCTTTCCTCTATTTCGTACTTATTATCTAATACTGAATTAAGTAAAACTTCCATTTCTGTTGTCATTGTTTCTGTTAAAAAGCCTAACTTTCCTTGGTTAATACCTATAATTGCAACATTTTGGTCTTTTATAAGAGACGCTGTATGTAATAATGTACCATCTCCACCTAAAACTATTATAAAGTCAACAATTTCAGGCATTTTATTCTCGTCTATCAAATTAATATTACTAAAATTTAATTCTGTTTTTTTATCAAAATATAATTCAATTTTTTTATTTTTTAAAAAATCATATAACTTTTCAACCGCCTTCAAAGCAGAATTACTATTTCTTTTAAAAATAACTCCAAATCTCATAATAACCTCATAAAACATATAATACTTTAATTTATTAAATTTTTAAATGCAAATTTTTTACTGTTTTAATTTAGAATTTGACTTTCTTTTATTTCTTGCTCTTTTAAAAAAATCTTTTAATTGTTTTTGGTATTCTTCATTGTTTAAATTTATTATTTCAATATCAAAAGGTAAATCACTTAAAGCGTAGTCATTTGAAGATGTTAAAAAAGTAACTTTTTTTATTCTGCTAAAATGTATTGCTCCACTACACATAATACACGGCTCAAGTGTTACGAATATTTCACAATTATTTAATCTCCAGTTCTTTAATTTTTTTTGAGCAGTTCTAATTGCCTTTAACTCTGCATGTGATAGAGAGGTATTATCTCTCTCCATAGAGTTATAACTTCCTGCAATTATCTTATTATCACATACAACAACAGCTCCAACAGGAACTTCATCAAGTTTTTCGCTATAATCAGCAAGTTTTTTCAATGCTTTTATTATTTTATTATTCATGCCTTAAAATCTATTTCTGATTGAGATTCTATTTGAGATTTAAAGTAATTAACCATATTCTTTGTTGATTTTTCATGTTGTAGTATTTTTAATTCTGATAATTTCAATACATTCTTGGCTTCTTTAAGTATTTTTTTTTCTATATCGATTATTTTTTGTCTTAATTCTAAGAGATTTTTATCATCTTTATTAAAGTTTAAAACACCAAGCTGTGCAATTAACTTACTTTTATTTTCAAAATATTTTTTAGGAATAAGCTCACCCTTCTTTGTAATATCAAGAATTTGATTTTGTAAGTCTAAAATTTCTTTTAGCTTCTCTAAGTATAAACTAGAATTTATCATCAAACAACATACCCTTTAATTCATCTAAATTATTCATTCTCTCAATGAATTCTTCTGTGGGTATTTGTCTTATCACTTTCTTACTGTCTTTGTCAATAACTTCAATAACAGGTTTTTCAAAATCTTCTCTTAATTTAAATCCAACATTAACATCAACAGTATTGGCATCAAGCTCTTTAAGAACTTCTTTTACCATATTCATCAAAGACTCTTCCTGCTTTAAATTGTTATTTAATGAATTATCTTCTAGGCGATTCTGCTTAGGTGCATCTTCCAATTTAGACTTTTCACTTTTCTTATTTACCTTATTTACCTTTTCAACAGTTTCGGGTCTCTTAATAAATTCAATCATTTTAGGTTCAATAGGTGAAATATTCATAATTTACTCCTTATAAAGAAAGGGGGATTTCTCCCCCTACTCTATAAAATTATCTTAATAAAGCCAATAAGCTTTGGCCTTGCTGATTAGCCTGAGCCAACATAGAAGTAGAAGCCTGAGATAAAATCTGAGACTTAGACATCTTAGTTGTTTCCTGTGCAATATTAAGATCTCTGATTCTTGATTCTGCAGCTGTTTGATTTTCAGATTGAACATCTAAATTAGCCATTGTATGCTCTAATCTATTAACCCAAGCACCAATTTTTGCTCTTTCTGAAGAAACTTTATTAATTGCATCATCAACTTGTGAAATAGCATCTTTTGCAGTATCCTGGTCTGTAACCTGAACTTTATCAACTTTTAATGAATGACTATCTGTTCTCATAACATTAACATTAAGTGTCTGGCCTTGATTTGCACCAATTTGAAAATCAGTTGAGTTATCAACAATTTTTAATGTTTCAGCTACACTACCATTTGAAGAACTAAATTCAAAATTCTTAGTCTTCTCATTATAAGTAGTTTTAATGTCCATTCCCTGATCAAATTCAACATCAACACCCTCAATAACACCATGAAGAGTATTATCAGTCACAGTATCACCACCAACAATATTACCAGATAAATTATCTCTAACAGTAACTGTTAGTTCATTTTCTGTAGCTGATTGAGTTTCAGATAAACCTAATGCTGTTTTTAGTTCTTCACTTCCTGACACAAAAATTCTACCATTTGAACCAGCTTGTGCTGATCTAATAACAATAGAACCTTGTTGTGATTCAGTTGAACCAGAAGTTGCTTCTGTTACAAAACTAACAATGTTTTTATCCAGTGATTGGTCACCAGTACTCATTCCAAGTCCACCATCTGCAACATCCTTAGTGATTGCGTTTCTTAACTTGTCAACAACATCATTTAATGTATCACCTTTGTCTATATAAACATCAGCTTTATCTCCACCTGCATTATAAATAGAGAATGTTTCACCATTATCACCAAGAATTGATTCACCATCAGAATTATAAAATCTATCTAAATCCTGAAGCTTAGTAGATGCTTGAACATCTCCACCACCATTTTCTGTTGCAGTAAAAGAAGCAGATCCATCTGTAGGCAAAGTACCAGTTTCATTTAATGAGAATCTTGCATCAACAGAACCTAAACTCACCTGTCCATTTGCTTCATCCATATATGCAACTGATAATGTTGTTGTATTTTCATTTAAAGCACCATTAACATGAGATGTTACAACACCCATCTGATAATCACCACTAGTTGGATCAAAAGCATCCAAACGAGTTAAGTCTCCATCTGTATCATGAAATCTTTTAGTTATTCCTGTTGTTGTACCAGCACCAATATTAGTAACAGCTCCTCCCTCTTCAAGACTCATAGTAAAATCATCTGTAAGTGCTGAAAACTTAATATTTGTTCCATCCCATTCAACCCCCATTACATCAGACAGAGCAGTTCCATTGCTTCCAACCTGTGAATTAAACTGAGCAACAAAAGAAGCACCAGCATCATTTGCAGTTAAAGCTCCTGTTGTATCAAGATCAAGATCAAATTTAAATGTTTCACCAGCAATATCAATATTCATTGATACATTTGATTTTCCACCACCATCAATAATAGTTGCAGCATCATAGTTATTGTATGTTCCTGCATTTGGTACAGCATTTGCATTATCATTCATTGCAATCATGACTCTGTCGCCTGCCTGAAAATTGCCTGGCTGACCATCATTAGTAAATGCATTGTTAAAATCAAGTGAATAATATCCATCTGTCGCTGTTCTGTCTGTACCACTACCATCCCAAATATTTTCAACCGTTGTCCAGCTGTCTCCACCATCAAAACTAACCTTTGCATCAAGGCCAGCTTCTCCAATATTACCACTTGTTGTAAATTCAACAATAGCAGCTGTACCATGATGTGAATTAGAATCAGCTGTAAATGCAGCATCTACACCAGCACCAAGTTTTCCCATTCCTGTTACAAATTGAGCATCGTAAATATCATCAGCATTAGTCATTCCAAAAACAGTATCATTAGCTTCTGTTACACCATTAATCTGAACTTTGTAATCCAAAGCTTTCTTTTCATCAAGAGCATAAAATTTTATATCTGTTCCATCTGCTTCTGCCCTAAACATTGTGTTAAGCCTGTTATCTGCATTAAAAACAGTTGCCATACCCTGTACATCTGATGCAGTTGCACCAGCAAGAGTGTGTTCAAAGGTTATTGTATTATTTGGATCTCCATCAACATTAAAATCAACACTTACTGCACCTGCAGCTGCAACAGTTAAATCCAAATCAAGCTTGGCTTCAGTAAAACCAGTTGATCCTGCCTGAAGCTGACTCCCCATAATATGATAAATATCATCAGCATAAGTAGAAGCAACATCCTGACCACTTACTGTTTCAAGTCTGTCAAGAATCATTGAACCATCACCCTTTTCATCTACAATCAAATTATATTCAGCAGAAGAATTAGGACTGGCAACAAGATTATTTAAATTACTAAATTCAGCAACTCCACTTTCTGAAGTTCTATGATTTACCGTAAAACTACCTTTCTGATCCGCAGACAGGTTGTTAATGTTACCAGTATTACCACCTGTAGCTGTTTCATCAATTTCCAGTGTAAAATCTCCTGAACCATCCTTCAATGTAAAAATAGCTGTTTCTCCACTAATATCGATATCCATTTTAGATGCTAGTCCTGCATTCAAACCAGCTCCTCCAGATGCAATAAATGCGGTTTGAAGATTACTCATTGTTGTTGCAAGACTGTCTTCATTAGCAACAGATGATACGGTATAATCAACTCCATCAACCTTAAATGACATGTTAACAGTTGTTGTATCACCATTACCACCTGCAGCCAGATCAAAACTAACTTTATGCTCTGCTGCTGAAGCGTTTAAGTCTTGAGAATCAATAGACTGTACACCTTCTTTTACTCTAAAAATTGAAGTTGCCTGAACCTGATTAGTTCCTGCTTTTGCATCAATTTCCAATGAATATTCTCCATCCTGAACTTTTCCACCATTAAAAACAGCTTCTATTTTATCTGTTGATGCGGATGCAAAGCCACTTGCATCACCAGTTAAAAGCTTTTTAGTGTTAAATTCAGTTCTTGTTGAAATACCATCAATTTCATCTTTTAAAGCATCAACTTCCTTTTGTACCTCAATTCTATCATTAGAGGTAAGAGTACCATTTGAAGCCTGAACAGCTAACTCTCTCATTCTTTGAAGAATTGAATGTGTTTCGTTTAATGCTCCTTCAGCTGTTTGAAGCATTGAGATTCCGTTTTGTGCATTTTCATTAGCTTTATTAAGACCTCTTATTTGAGTTCTCATTTTTTCACTAATTGCCAAACCAGAAGCATCATCACTTGCCTGATTGATTCTTAATCCAGTTGAAAGTCTTTGAATTGATGTGCTTTGCGCTTTTGTTGCGTTTTGCAAATTTGATTTTGCAGTCAACGCGGAAATGTTGTTAATAACTGATAAAGCCATAATTTCCTCCATGAAATCATAAAATAAATTGTAAATTTGCCAAATCCTTTGGCACCACTTTTAATAACTTGTGTCAACGACACCACTACTACCACTAATAATAAGATAACTCGCTTTTTCAGAAAAAGCAAGTATTTTTTTATTTTTTTATTTTTTTATATAGAATCTTCAATGTTTTATAGTTTTCCAAGGGCTTTTTTAAGCTTTAAATAAGAAAGATTTCTTTTTAATTTTTGAATAACTAAATTATTGTATAATAATTGTAAATTATGGCTTGCATCAAGTACATCAATATTTTTACTAACTCCAAGTTGATAAGCCTCTTCTGTTTGCTTTAGATTTTTTTTGACTAACTCTTCCTCTTTTTCAATTTCTTCAATTGTTAAATTAATATTATCAATATCTATCAAAATAGTTTTAATTTCACCTTTTAAGTCATCATTAAATTGCTTCATCCTATAATTAATAGCTCGAATTTTAGATCTTTCCTCTGCAAGTTCTTTATACCTAATTCCACCATCATAAATTGGAAAATTTAATAATATATTAATATTCCATGAGCTCTGGTCACCTGCAAAATTTGCAGAATTTCCATACTTCCAGCCAGCTTGTAAAAATAAAGTAGGTACAAACTTCATATAAATATTTCTTAACATTAATTTTTCTATTTTTAATGACTTCAAATTAATTTTATTTTCAAGTCTTGCTTTTTGAGCAATTTTAAATATTTTATTTAAATCATCAATTTCAAATTCAAAACTCAAATCTTTTAATTTAAAATTATATTCATCAATTCCCATAAAAATTGCAAGCCTTGATTTAATCTGCCTTAAACTACCTTCTAGTTTTTTTATTTCAATTTTAATTTTAGCAATTTCAATTTCAGATCTTGTTTTTTCAATTTCCAATGCTTCTCTTAGTTTTAATTTCTGTTCAATAAAATCAAAGTGCTTTGTTAAATTATCCTTAATTAATTCTTTAATCTTTATTCCCTCTTTAATTGTTAAAGCATTAAGGTATAGTTGGGCAATTGCATTTTTAATTTCAATTACAGCCATTTCTCTTGATAATAATTGAACATTTTTCATTTCTTTGGCAACTTTAACAAGGGGTAAAGCTCTTAGGTTCATTAAAGTATATTTTACTGTAGAATTTATTTCATAAGCATATTTTTCATTTAATACAACTTTTTTCATTATTGGAGCACCACCTGGGTTACTTTCAGGTACTTGCATTGATGTTTCTTTATTATTTATTGTAAATCTACCTCCTAAATCCCATATAGGCTGTAAAAAGGTATATGATTTTTGTATTAAAATATCTGCCTGAACAATTTGCTCTTGGAGTTCTTTTAATTTATTATTATATTTAAGTGTTTTTTTCACAATATCATCATAAGACATTACTTTAGATGAATTATCATTTATATGCTCCTCATTTAGAGCCCATATAGGTATTGTTAAAAAAAATAAAAATATATAAAAAGCTTTCATTCAATTATCTCCTTTTCTATCAAGCAAAGCTTGCTACTTTGAGTTTTAAACATTTCTATCCTCCTGCGAAATGATAAGGAAACTCCGTGTATCAAGCAAAGCTCGCTACTTTGAGTTTTAAACATTTCTATTCTCTTGCGAAATGATAAGGAACTCTTCACAGAAAACAAGTTTCCTGTTTTGAGTTTAAACATTTCTATCCTAAGTAATATCATCATATTTACTTAGCTCCTCCTCTTTGAAGTATTGAGGAGTTCTTTTAAATAGCTTCCTTAAGAACTC
>Ga0256827_10000227_pt1 | contig 33261 bp, 26 predicted proteins | sample CV84metaG_FD_185977 | JGI IMG/M metagenome (GOLD analysis project Ga0256827, IMG submission 185977) | Hydrothermal vent microbial communities from East Pacific Rise, Pacific Ocean - CV84 | ecosystem: Environmental > Aquatic > Marine > Hydrothermal vents | place: Pacific Ocean: East Pacific Rise...
TGTAGAGAAAAAAGACACCTCTTTAGTAGGGTCGGGTTCAATTTTTCAATCGATGAATTCAACCGTTTCTATGAACCTTTCGGTTATTTTAAAACTAAAAGGTGTAAACTTTACTATAGCTGGTGCTTGTGCATCGGGTTCGCATGCCATCGGTTTAGCACATATGTTTATTTCGCAAGGTACTCAAGAAATGATTGTTTGTGGTGGTGCACAAGAGATAAATGCTTATTCTATGGGTAGTTTCGATGGAATAGGAGCTTTCTCGAAAAATATTATTGATCCAACTAAAGCAGTTAGACCTTTCGACAAAGATAGAGATGGTTTAGTGCCTAGTGGAGGAGCAGCAACCTTAATTGTAGAAAGTTTAGAGTCAGCAAAAAAACGAGGCGCAACTATATTAGCAGAAGTTTTAAGTTATGGTTTTTCATCCAATGGTGATCATTTATCGGTGCCTAATGTACAAGGTCCACAAACTTCATTGGAGAAAGCTCTAAAATTTGCCAATTTATCGGCTAAAGATATCGATTATGTTAATGCACATGCTACTTCTACACCTGTAGGAGACATGAATGAAGCACAAGCGATATTTAATGTATTTGGAAATAAAGTACCAGTATCATCAACTAAATCGATGACTGGACATGAAATGTGGATGGGTGGAGCAAGTGAAATTATTTACTCAATGCTTATGATGCAAAACGATTTTGTAGCTCCAAATATTAATTTTAATAATCCCGATGAATACTCATCGAAAATAAATATAATACCAGAAACTATCGAAAAGAAATTAGACACTATTTTGTCAAATTCTTTCGGATTTGGAGGTACAAATTCATCTTTAATAATAAGGAAATACAATGAATAAAATGAATAGAGAAGAAGTAGTTAAAATTGTTAACGAGTTTTTAATCGAAGAGTTCGAGATTGAAGAAGAGTTAATAACAGATGACGCAAAATTTATCGATGATTTAGATATCGATAGTTTAGACTTTGTTGATATTGTGGTGATTGTGGAAAAGAATTTTGGATTTAAGTTAACAGCCGAAGATTTGGCTAAGGTGCCAGATTTAAAAAGTTTTTACGATTTTATCACAGAAAAAATTAATAAATAGTAAGATGTCTTCTTGGGAAGGCAAATCGAAAGGTTCTATTTTAGGCTACAAAATATTTGTATTTTTTTTGAAGAATACCAATATCAGAGTAGCCTACTTTATTTTGTACTTTGTAGCCTTTTATTTTTGGGCTTTTAAAACCAAGACTTTTGCTTCATCATTTAGGTATTTTCATCAGATTCATAAATTCTCGAAGCGCAAATCCTTCTTTTCTATCTACAAACAATATCTTTATCTAGGAAAGATTCTTTTGGATAAGATTCTTATACTTTCAGGTATAAAACATCCTTTTACTATCGATCACGATGGTGCTGAGAATATTGAAGCCATTATAAATGGAGGTAAGGGAGGAATGTTAATTAGTTCGCATATAGGCAATTGGGAAACAGCAGGACAACTTTTAGAGCGTATCAATTATACCTTTAATATTGTAATGGTCGATGCTGAGCACGAAAAAATAAAAGAGTATATGGGTGATGTTATGAAGAAGAAAAATTTCAATGTTATTCCCATAAAAGATGATATGAGCCATATTTTTTTGATAAAAGAAGCTTTAAGTAGAAATGAACTTATTGTTATGCATGGCGACCGATATATGGATAAATCATCAGCTGTAAAAATGCAATTTATGGGACAAGAGGCTTACTTTCCAACGGGTCCATTTTTTATTGCAGCTAAGTTTAATATCCCTATTAGTTTTGCTTTCGCAATGAAGGAAACAAATACTCACTATCATTTTTACGCGTCTAAACCTCTTACTTATAAGCTAAAAGGCAATAGAGAAGAAAAAAATAGAATTCTTGGAGAACTGATGCAGGAATACACACAACAGCTTGAAAAGATAATAAGAAAACATCCTCACCAATGGTTTAATTTTTACGATTTTTGGGAACAAAATAACGAATAGTTTTTATAAAGCATAATAAATAATATAATGGCAAGAAATTACGGAAACGACAAAAAGAGAGCAGTAACAGCAAAATTAGATGCTCAGAAGATTGCTTGGGCACCTATGATGTTTCAAGCAGCAAAAGCATTAAGAGATTTTGGAATATTAAAACTGTTACTTAAAAATAAAGAAGGTTTTACATCGTCGGAAATTGCCAAAAAAGTAAACATTTCTGAATATGGTGCAACGGTTCTTTTAGAAGCTGGTTTAAGCTTAGAAATGGTTTATCAAGTCGAGGATGTATTTAAATTGACTAAAACTGGATTTTTTGTTGAAAGTGACCCACTTACCAAAGCCAATATGGATTTCACACAAGATGTTAATTACGAGGCATTTATGTATTTGCAAGATTCTATAAAAGAAAGTAAACCAACAGGCTTGCATAAAGTTTTTGGCAATAAATGGGAGACTGTTTACGAGGCTCTTGCTGAAATGCCCGAAAAATTCAGAGAGAGTTGGTTTGGTTTCGACCACTACTATTCCGATAATGCTTTCCCAGATTTGTTAGAACTTATTTTTAGCAAATCGCCTAAAAAAATACTCGATGTAGGAGGAAATACAGGTAAATGGTCCTTACAGTGTGTGTCGTACAATTCAGAGGTTGAGATGACCATTTTGGACCATCCGGGGCAATTAAAAGAAGCTTTTGAGAATGCCGAAAAAGCAGGTTTTAAAGAACGTGTAAAAGGGCATGCTATCGACTTATTGAAGCACGAAATACCTTTCCCAAAGGGTTACGATATAGTTTGGATGAGTCAGTTTTTAGATTGCTTTGGTGAAGAAGATATTGTGGGCTTACTTAAACGAGGAAAAGAAGCGCTTAACGAAACCGGAAAAGTTTACATTCTCGAAACCTATTGGGACGACCAGAAATACGAAGCATCGACTTATAGTTTACATGCAACATCTCTATATTTTACTTGTGTAGCTAATGGAAATAGTCGAATGTATCATTCTGACGATTTACGAAAGTTAATTGACGAAGCGGGCTTGCAGATTGTAGAAACGCACAGTAATGTGGGTATTTCTCATACCTTGTTTGTCTGCGAGGCCAAGAAATAATTTTACGATGGATTTAAGGCTAAAAGTACTTGTTGTTTCGGTATTATTGTTGAATCTATCGTTTAGTTCTTGTAAAAAAGATGAGCCTGAAGATTCAGAAAAACATACCAAGTCGGAATGGGTTGAACATGCTTTTATTGCACTAAAATCGGATAGTTATCCTAGAATTAAAGCGATTGCGTGGTGGCACGAAGATTTCGACCAATCGGAATTAAAAATCAATTCATCACAAGAAAGCTTAAACGCATATAAAACGGGAATTAATAGCAGCATATTCATCTCTACTCCTCAATTCTCTAACAATAAATTAGTTAAGCCAAGTTCGGGCATTTATCATTCTGTTTTTCCCGATTTTGGAGGGACAGAAGATCAAGTAACAGCACAAAAAATTACTGAATTTGAACAATTGGTTGGTAAAGCAATAACATGGGCTTATTTTTCGAATAATTGGTATCAGCAGATTAGTTTTCCAACGAACGAAGTTAATGTAATACATAATGCCGGAAAAGTTCCTTTTATCCGATTAATGCCTCGCAGTACCTTCGATGAGGGAGGTCCAGACTCTCTTTATACCATGCAAAAAATTATCGATGGTGATTTTGATCTTGAATTAAACCAGTGGGCTTTAGATGCTAAACAATATTCTTTGCCATTGTTGGTTGAGTTTGGAACAGAAGTTAATGGAAATTGGTTTCCTTGGAATGGGGAATATAATGGAGCAGGAGAGCTAGAAAATTACGGAAGTTCTAGTTTATCAGATGGTCCGGAACGTTTTAGAGATGCCTATCGGCATATTATTGATATTTGTCGAAATAACAGCGTAACTAACATTACTTGGTTTTTCCATGTCGATGCCTATTCTGAGCCTAATACAGCTTGGAATACAATAGAAAATTATTATCCGGGCGATGCGTATATCGATTGGCTTGGAGTAAGCGTGTATGGTCCACAAGAAAAAATGGAAGAATACCAAAAGTTTTCAGATATTCTGAACGATGTATATCCTAATTTGGTAGCTTTATCTGATAAGCCTATTGCAATACTAGAGTTTGCTATTACAGAATTATAATTTTACCCTTCCCCAAAAAAGTTTAATAAAAGAACTTTAATGAAAGATTAATTTACGATTGAAGTTTTAAAAATGTTTTTGGAAGAAGTTTAATTATATCCGAAGCCATTAACCCTAATTCTCCTTTTTTCTTTTTAGCTAAATCACCGGCTAAGCCGTGAATAAAAACTCCTGTTCTCAGGGTATCGAAAGAACTTAATCCTTGTGCTAGCAAAGCCGTAACAATTCCCGTTAGTACATCGCCACTGCCTGCGGTAGCCATTCCCGGATTGCCGGTGCTGTTAAAATGAAAACTCCCATCGGGACAAACGATACAAGAGTAAGCTCCTTTAATCAATACATAAACTTGATGTTTCTGAGCAAAATCTTGGGTTTTGTAAAGACGAGAATAATGGTTTGTTGTTTTACCAATTAAGCGTTCCAATTCTTTTGGGTGAGGCGTAAAAATACTGCCTTTAGGAACAAATTCTAACAAATGAGGATTCTTAGCCAACAAATTGAGTGCATCGGCATCGAAAATAGAAGGCTGCTCCAATTGCTCTAAAATTGTGGTTAAAAACTTTAGGCTTTCTTCCGACTGCCCTAAACCCGGTCCCAAAGCCAAAGTATCGAAAGTTTTAATATCGGGAATATCTTCTACCTGAACGTATGGGAAAGCCATTGCCTCGGGCAAAGCTATTTGCATAATATTATTTTCTGATTCGGGAACTAAGGCACTCAATAAACCTACACCCGAACGTAAACAAGCTTTCGAAGCCAAAATTGCTGCTCCCATTTTCCCGTGACTACCTGCAAAAATTAAAGCATGCCCATAAGTTCCTTTGTGCGAAAATTGAGCACGTTTCAGAAAATCGGCTGGAATATCTTCTTGTTCTGTTAAAAAGAAATCTGTATTGGTTTTACCGATATATTCTGGATGAACTCCAATATCGAAGACTTGCATTTCGCCAACAAATTCAGAATTCTCAGGTAATAAAAACGATAATTTAGGAAACTGAAATGTCAATGTAAAGTCGGCTTTTATAATATGCTCTTGAATATTCTTTGAGTTATCTTCTCCGAATAAACCTGAAGGAATATCTATAGCTACAACTGTTGCTTTCGATAGATTAATCTTTTTTATCTTTTCGGCAAGCTTTCCTTCGATGGGGCGTGTTAATCCTGAACCCAAGATAGCATCTATAATTAGATCGAATTGATTTAAATTTTCAATAGTATCGAAACTCGAAATACTTTCTTTATTTAAATCGTCTAATCGTTTTTGATTAACTAAAAAATCGTCGGAGTAATTCTTCGAAACGTCTAAATCGAACACTTGCACCTGATAATTTTTTTCTAGTAAGTGCCTTGCTACAACCAAGCCATCACCACCATTGTTACCCGGTCCTACTAAAATTGCTATTTTCTGATTTTTAGAAAACTGCTCAATCATCCATTTTGAAGCGTTCTTAGCAGCTCTTTCCATTAAATCGATAGACGAAATAGGCTCGTTTTTAATGGTAAAAGCATCGGCTTCTCTAACTTGTTCGGCATTAAATAGTTTCATCACTTCAGAATTTAGAAATTTCTATTTCCTAAAATTACAAAGAAGATTTGAGTTTTCTATATATATTTTTTTAGATTTCTCCATACACAGTTGATATGATAGTGGGATTTTAATTGAAATATTAGAATAAAAGAACGTCATTATGAGCAATCGCAGATTGCGTAATAATCCCTTTCACTATTTAACAGATTGCCACGTCGTTCGTTCCTCTTTTCTCGCAATAACGTATTGTGTTTGGAATCTTGCATAAAGTCCCAAGGTTTTGAAAACCTTGATGGTTTCAATACCTACACTTAAAAAAATAAAAGTAAATTTGTATCACGAATAGAATCTTAATCATGACAGAAAACTATATATTTTTAGGATACGGACACGCGCTAGGCGAATATTCCATTGATAATAAAGAATTGGAGCAGGCTGTAGATAAAGAATTTTTGGAGAAATTTGATACAGCTCGTATCGAGGCTGGTGAGAAATTTCAGAAAGCCAAAGAAAAGCATCCACAATTATCGGCTTTTGACTATATGGCTGAGCTAAAAATGGGTTTTAAGAAACGTAATCACGTGGTACCTTTTCCACCTACTCGCGAAAAATACAAAACAGCAAAAACCTCTTTAGATTTAGCAGTTGAAGCAACTCAAGATGCCATTGCCGATGCTGATATTAATCCCGAAGATATTTCGGCTTGGTTAGTTTCTACTGCCACTCCTCACGAACAGGCTCCTGGCGTAGCTGCTACACTTAAAGCTTACTTTGTCGATTTCGAGAATCAGGCAGAAACCATGACACTTACCTCGGCTTGTGGTGGATTTAACTACAATTTGGAACGGGCTATAACGTATTTTAAAACACACCCCGAAGCTAAATATTTAGTGGTTTGTCATACCGAAGTGATGTCGGAATTATTGATAGACACCACTGAATTTGTGCCTTTTGTCACTTTTGCCGATGCTGCTGCTACGGTTATCATTACAAGGGAACAGTCGGAAAAGAAAGAAGGCATTTTGTCGATAGTTAATTACGAGGACCCACAAATGATTAACTATTTAGGCGCTTCTGCAAATGGTAAAATGTATATGCAAGCTGGTATTATAAAAGACCGAGCAACCGTTAATTTAGTTCGTAATTCGAAAGAAGTTTTGCAAAAAACAAAATGGACTTTAGAAGATATCGATTTAATGATTCCTCACCAAACAGGAAATGCTATTGTACATGGTGTGGTGAATGAATTGGGATTCGATTTAGCCAAGGTCTACCAAAAAGTACAATACGAAAATGGAAACTTATCGGGTGCTTCTATTCCAACTTGTATGAGCCGACTAAATAAAGAAGGACAGCTAAAGGAAGGACAAAAAATAATTACAGCAACAGCAGGATTGGGAGGAGAAAATGGCGCATTTACTTATTTAGTTCCCAAGAAAAAACATCAGAAAACAGAATTTAAGCACCTTGAAAACAAAGTGGCTTTGATTACCGGAGCTAGTGGTGGAATAGGCGAAGCTGTGGCTATGGAATTGGCTTCTCGTGGCTCGAATATTATTTTGCATTATTTTTCAAACGAAGTTAAAGCCAACCAGTTGGCCGGGAAAATAAAAAAACAATTTGGTGTAAAGGTCGATTTAGTTGGAGCTAATTTTGCTAAAGAAACAGAAGTTGAAAGTATGATTCAGCAGCTTAAAAAGAAATACTCAAAAATAGATTACTTATTACATACCGCAGCGACTACTGGAACATTGGGGCGAGCATCGGAGATACAAAGCAAGGAGTTCGATTTGGTTTTACAAATCAATCAATTTGCACCTATTGAACTTACAAAGCAGCTGTTCCCTATACTTGAAAAAACAATTTTGTATGTGGGTTCTGTTGCCGAAGATGCCGAATTTCCTGGCTCCGTTTCCTATGTTTCATCGAAAAGAGGTTTACACGGCTTTGCAGGTAGTTTTGCTGCTGAAGCATCGCAAAAAGGCATTAAAAGCATATATTATATGCCTGGAATTGTAGATGGTGGGATGGCAAAATACTTAGACGAGCAACAACGCAATGCAACCATGATGGCCATTGGTCAGAAAAAAGCGACCCCGATGAATGTTATTGCATCTCGAATTGTTAACTCTTTGTACATTCCAAAAGTACAAGGAACTTATAGCACTTACGAAGATGTATTAACCGTACGTAGAGATAGTTATCGTGGCGATGATATTCATTACAATATTAAGGCTTAGGCTGTTAGACTTGAGGTTTTAGATACTTTGACAGATAGGATGGCAATATTTTCAAGTCATTGTGAGTGAGGTACGAGCGTAACAATCCATTCGCTAAATAGAAAATAAATGTTATCTGTCATTTCGAGCAAAGTCGAGAAATCTCATCAAACAAAATAGAGATTCCTTCGCTATCGCTCGGAATGACAATTAATAATAAATTAAAATAATTTTGCAAAACGATACTCCTAACATAAAAACATTAGTAGCGAATTTACCTTCGCAGCCCGGTATTTATCAGTATTTCGATAAAACAGGAACTATTATTTATGTGGGAAAAGCTAAGAACCTAAGAAAGCGAGTGGCATCGTATTTTAATAAAAATCAGGATTCGGCAAAAACACGAATTTTGGTGCGAAAGATTGTCGATATTAAACATATTATTGTCGATACCGAAACCGATGCACTTTTACTCGAAAATTCGTTGATAAAAAAATATCAGCCCCGCTACAATGTTTTGCTAAAAGATGATAAAACCTACCCTTGGATTTACATCAAAAACGAACGTTTCCCTCGCGTGGCTTACACCCGAAAGATGGAAAAAGATGGCAGTTTGTATTTTGGCCCTTATACCTCGGTTTTTATGGTTAAGACCTTAATTGCGATGATAAAAAAGTTATATCCTCTGCGAACTTGCAATCATAATTTGTCGGTAGAGAATATTACGCAAGGGAAAATAAAAGCTTGTTTAGATTATCATATTGGGATTTGTAAAGCACCTTGTATTCAATTGCAAAGCGAAGGAGAATATAAGCGAAATATCGAGCAAATAAAACATATTTTACGAGGGCATTTATCCATTGTAAAGCACGAATTAAAAGCTTTAATGTCGGAGGAATCTGAGAAATTGAATTTTGAAGAAGCCCAAAAATACAAGGATAAAATATCGATTATCGAGAATTATCAATCGAAGTCTACCGTAGTTAGCAATACCATAAATAACATCGATGTATTTTCGTTTATAGACGATGATAAATATGTGTATATCAATTATTTTAAGATTATCGATGGCGCTATTTTACAGTCGTATACTATGGAGGCTAAAAAGGCTTTGGACGAAGATTTAGAAAATATTTTTTTACAAGCTATTGTTTTTATTCGCGATAAATTTTCATCGCTTTCGATAGAAATTGTTGTACCCAAGAAACTTGATGTAAATCTCGAAAATATTGAATTCGTAGTGCCTAAGCAAGGCGACAAAAAGAAATTACTCGATTTATCGTTTAAAAATCTGAAGTATTATCAGCGCGACAAAAAGAAGCATCGAGAAAATTTGAGTGCCGAGAAATATGGTAATCAGAAATTGGAACAGCTCCAAAAAGATTTACACCTAAAAGCTTTACCCAAACACATCGAGGGTTTTGACAATTCGAACATACAAGGCACCAATCCTGTTGCTTCTTGTGTTGTGTTTAAAAATGGAAAACCAGCCAAAAAAGATTATCGACATTTTAAAATAAAAACCGTTGAAGGTCCCGACGATTTTGCTTCGATGGAAGAAATTATTTATCGCCGTTATAAGCGCATGTTAGACGAAGAGCAGAGTTTGCCTCAACTTATTGTAATAGACGGAGGAAAAGGGCAACTAAACGCCGCCTTAAACAGCTTAAAGAAGTTAGATTTATATGGTAAAATTGGAATTATAGGCATTGCTAAGAAATTGGAAGAAATCTACTTTCCGGGCGATTCTATACCGCTGTATTTAGATAAAAACTCGACGAGTTTAAAACTGATTCAACAAGTTAGGAACGAATCGCACAGGTTTGGTTTATTGTTTCATAGGCAATTGCGTTCCAAGAATTTTATACAATCCGATTTATCAAATATAAAGGGTGTGGGTGAGAAAACCATCGAAAAACTGATTCAACATTTTGGTTCGGTCGAACAAATTAAAAAGGCAACATACCGAGATATTTTCGATTGTTTAGGAAAGGAAAAGCAATCTCAATTAGTTTTTAATTATTTCTCCGACCAACGGTAAGTATTGGCTTGTTTTATCCCTAAATGGTCTATTATTCGACTGGTAACGGTTCCTATTAACTCTTTTATGGTATTAGGTTTAGAGTAAAAAGAAGGACTAGTTGGAAAGATTGTAGCACCAGCTTGCTGGAGCTTTAAGAGATTAGTCAAATGAATCTGATTAAAAGGCATTTCTCTAGGGCAAACAATTAACTTTTTTTCTTCTTTAAGCATAACATCTGCTGCTCTAGTAATTAAATCGTCAGAAATTCCATTTGCTATTCTCCCAATAGTTCCCATGGAGGCGGGAACAATTACCATTGCATCCCAATTGGCAGACCCCGAAGCAAAAGGAGCCATAAAATCGTTTTTCTGAAAATACTTAATTTTTGAATGATTGGGCCATTCCTTATTTAATTCATGTTTCCAAACTAAATCGGCATTGGTGGATTTTACAATTGCAATTTCTTCTATTTGTTTTTCTTGAGCAATTAAACGTTCGACAAAATCGTCGGCATAAATACTTCCACTAGCACCTGTAATAGCTATAACAATCTTCATAAAACTTATTCTATGCTAAGTTTTTTGGAATATTTTCCGGATTTTAGAATATATTGTCCTTTGTTTAAATTGGCTAGCGAAACGACTAATTTGTTTTTAGCTTTATCCAACGAAAATGTTTGAATTAGTTTTCCCGATAAATCGAAAAGTTGAATATGGTTGGGAAGTTGCTCATTATACTCGATGGTCAGAAATTGTTTTGTAGGGTTAGGATAGATATTAAAACCCAAGTCTTGTTTTTTTTCTTCAATATTTACATGATGATCCCAAACTGCAAATGCATATTCTCCTCGTTGTATTTGGTCGATTACCATGTAACCCGATGTAGTAGATCCACTTCTAGTATGAGGGATAATTTGCCAATTTTCTCCGGAGTTGGGGCGATATAAAACAACAACAGAATCGATATGAGTAGTAACAAAATCTCTATCGAGATATTCAGTAGATGCACGAGAATAATAAAACTGTCCATTAGCTTGAAAATCGTCATTAAAAATCCCATCAACTTTCCAGTATCTATCGGGGTGGATATATAAATTTTCTATTTCTGTGTTGAAATTATCGGGTGATACCCAGTTGTGTTCAATTCTAAATAGCACAGAATCACTTATTTGATTGACATTAGATTTAAAAAGTTCTTTATAGTAATATTTTGTTCCTGTAGTTTTAAGAATTTTGTATTGGTCAGTAGTTGCATCGGAGATTTGTTCTTCTATATCACAAATAACAGTGTAAGGATGAAAAGGGATAGTAAAGGTCTGCGAGTCATTTTCTCCAGAAATGGTAATAACAGTATCTATTCTGTCGAAATTAGAAGCAAAGAATTGAATAGGAATTCGATTATTTACACCAAAAGTTGTCTTTCCTTTTAACTTCTGACGTATAAAAACTTTTACATCGAATTGATCGGCATTAGGTGTAACTGTAAAAGAATCGACAGCAAAATGCATCCATCCACCATCGAAAACCCAAGATTCAAAAAATTCATCTAAGTTATAGGGAGTATGTGCTGTTAAATAATCTCGAAATTGATAGGAACTAACCGATTGAAATTGATAATCATTCAAATAACTTGTAATAGCAGGGAAGAAAACATCGTCACCTAAATAATTTCTAAGACTATGGACAACATCAGCACCTTTTTTATATACATGACTACTATAAGTCATATCTGTTGGGATTCCGTATATAGCCCAGAAGCCATTTTCTTGGTAGTGAAGTTTTTGAAGATTATTGAAGTGCCTACTGCGATTATATAATTTAAATTCTTCTTCGCCATACAAATCTTCTGTAAATAAGGCTTCGCAATAACTAGCCCAACCTTCGTTTAACCACATATCTTCGGCAGTGCTACAGGTTACTAGATTTCCAAACCACGAATGCGATAATTCATGAGCAAATAAAGTTTCTGAATTTAAATTTCCGTTTATCGAACTGTTGGGGTAAGCAATATTCTCGGCATGTTCCATGGCTCCTCCATTAAAAGGAACACCTACATAACCAACTCTAGACCAATGATAAGCCCCAAATCTATTTTCGTAAATATGAAAAATATCTTCTAAGTGAGCAAAGCTTCCGGGAACGTTTGCTATTTCGCTACTTCTAGCATATATGGCTACAGGAATTTCTCCCATAATTCCTTGGAATGTATCTCTATAGACTTGATAATTCCCTACAGCTATTGAAGTTAAGTAAGTAGGTGTTTCTCGGTCTAATAGCCAAGTAAATGTTTTTGTACCATCGCCGTTGTCTATTTCATTGGTAAGTGTTCCTCCACAAATTGCAGTACGAGAGTCTTGGCAAGTAATATTAAATTCGTAAGTTGCTTTATCTGTAAAATTATCGACACAAGGATACCATACTCTACCATAAACATGAGGGTCTGCAGACATGCTGACGCCTAAATTATAGGCATAACCTAAAGAAGAGAGATACCCCCCCCAACCATCATCATCGGTATGCCCATTGCCATGGTAATAGATATTTAATGAAAAATTATCGTTGGTCTGATAACTATTTTCTAATTGAATATTTATTGTAGTATCGTTGTAGGTATAGTTTAATAGTTGGGTATTTAGTTTGATAGAATCTATAGTTAAAGCCAACAGCATTAAGTCAATTTCAGAAGTATTATCTTGCAATATCTTGATATCGATAACAGTATGTCCTTCTATATATCTGTTATAACTATTAGGAACTTTAACATTAACTTGATAATGTTGAGTGTCAAATGTTTGAGCTTGTATTATAGTTATCCAAGAAACTAAAATTAGAAGAAGAATACTATTTTTCATAAGTTTTATTTTTAAATGAATATTTACAAATATATAACACAAATATAAATTAATATCATATGCTTGCTTAAAACTTAATCAATGAAGAGATTGAAAGATATTTGTGTTTTTTAAAGTTAAAAAAAGGTATTCAGAGATAATTCTCCAAATACCTTAATAATTTTCACACAGTCTGAAGTTTATTTCTTAATTAACTTTGTGGTAGTATTTTTATATTTAACGAAGTATATACCATTCTTTAAGTCAGAAATATCAATAGATTGATTGTTTTCTAGAATACTAATTTGTTTAATTAGTTTCCCTGTAATATCAATAATTTGAATATTCTCGGTAGTTGAATCGAAGTTTCTAAAGATAATAAAGTTGTTTGCAGGATTAGGGTAAATTTCAGTAATTCTTGATGTTTGTTTACGTATTATTGTTGCAATATTTACAGTTACAATCCAATCTTGGGCATCACCATTCTGTGCAACAATAGTATATGTGACTGGATTTGTAAAATCGTTTTCTGTAACAGTACTTTCTTGAGCTGTACCAGAAATATTTGCATTAGCATCTCCTGAAAGAGAGAATGTTGCAACTAAAGCCGTTACATCTGTTCCATTAGTAACTTCAATATTAACTGTATGATTATTTGCATCGATAATGGCATCTTCAGTTTGTTCAGCAAAACTGTAGGCTAAAATATCGTTTTCTATATTTTGTGCTATACTTACATTTATATCCCAATCTACAGTTGTAGAGCCATCTTCAGCTGTTACGGTATAGGTAACAAGGTTTGTAAAGTTGTTTGCTGTTGTACCACTTACTTGGTCTACTCCAGAAATGTTCGCACTTGCTCCATACGATAATTCGAAACTCGCAATAAGAGCAGAAAGATCTGTTCCATAAGCAACTTCTATGTCGATTGTTCCATTTGCTCCACTATATACAGGATCTGTAATAGTTGCGTCTCCAGTTTGTTCAGCAAAGCTGTAAGCGGTAATTTTAGCCTCAGTATTTGCTGATGTAGAAATTGTAACAGTAATAGTCCAATCTTGTGTAGAACCGTCTTGTGCTACAGTTGTGTAAATGACAGGATTTGTAAAGTTGTTGACTGTTGTACCACTAGTTTGGTCTACACCTGAAATATTTGTGGTGGCATTGTCCGATAAAACAAAATCTGCAACAAGTGCAGTAACATCTGTTCCACTTGCTACTGTAACATCAATGGTATGGTTGAATGTACTAATAGATTCGTCACCTATTTGATAGGGTAGGTTGTAATCTATAAAATCTTTATCAGCACTTGCTGCTGCAATGCTGACAATAATATCCCAGTCTTGTGTTGTGGTTCCATCTTCAGCTGTAATCGTATATACAAGAGCAACATCTTCAACAAAATCATTTGGAGTTACTCCACTTTCTTGGGCTGTCCCAGACACATCTGCCGTTGCTCCATCGTCTAATGTAAATGTTGCTATTAATCCATTTAAGTTAGTTCCATAAGCAATTTCTATTTCAACTTTTCCGTTTTGTCCTGCAATAGGAACTGTAATAGTGGCATCTCCAGTTTGTTCAGCAAAACTATAAGCTGTAATATTTGCATCCCCTCCCCCAAATTGGGCATTTGAATTAATTGAAAAGCCAATTATGCTTAATACAGTAATTAATAATCTTAGTGTAAATGTTTTCATCATAAATAAAATTTAAATAAATAATTTAGTTAACTATACTAGTAGACAGTAGGATTGCAGAAAGGGTTGTGTAGTGATAGGTTCGAATAAGTAAAGAAACGGGTATAATTCTTAGAACTATCGAAAACAAAGCACTGTAGGTGGAGAGAGAGGTTCTTATAATCTGTTCATATTTATAAATACGAACTTCATTAAAGTTGATTTTCTTTAATAAATTGAGATGGAGTTAAACCTGTAGATTTTTTAAATAAGGTATTAAAGGTCGATTTAGAATTAAAACCAACAGATTTTGCAATACCCATAATTGAGAGTTGTTTATGTTTTTTTTCATAAAGCATTTTTTTGCTTTCCTCAATTCTATATTCATTAATTAATGAGTAAAAATTTTGTTGAAAATTTTCATTAATTATTTGCGACAAATATTGTCTATTAGTTTCTATGTGTTTGGCAATATCATCTAATTTTAGATTATTGTTTAAATACGGTTTATTTAATTCTAAATGGGTTCTGAGTTTTTGTACTAGTTCTTGCTTTGAATCTTCATTTAAAGTAGAGTTAACATATTTCCCCAAACGGTCTTCTTTACCAGTAATTTGATATATTTCTTTTTGTTTAATAGCTGAAATGCCAATAAATGCAATAATAAAGAGCATAAATAAATTATAATAAATCCTACCATGAACATTGAAAACCAATTGATCGACATAACCCAAAGATTCCTGTACTATAGCACCTATAATAAAGATAGATAATATCATTATTAACCAATTTAAATTAACATCTTCGTAATTAGAAAAGTTGGTAGATAAATTTTTACGATGCTTATATATGTGCCAAATAATTAGTGATAAATAAATTAGAGCTTGGAAAGCAAAAAGAATATGATATCCGAGGGTATGTAATTCTAAAAAGAAAGCTTGTATATTATTGCTAGAATTACCTTCAAATGCTAATAATTGTAGTTGTTCATTTGGGCTTAAGAATGAATATAATGATAGATTCATTATTAAAATAATAAATGAAGGTAGAAGATGAAAAAGTTCTTTGTAATTACATTTAAAGTCAGGATTGGTTAAGGATTTGATGTATAAGTAAAAGAAAGGTTGAATTAATAAAGCAATGGGTACTATTATGTAATATGCATCTTTTATAATAGAGTAATAGGTCGAATAATAAAAAAATAAGTAAGTATAGTAAAGAAAATTTATAGACATATAATAGCCTAAAATTCTTTTCGATCGACTATTTTCTTTTGAAAGAAGAAAAAGAATAATTGCAAAAATTAGAGCTTGAAAGGGTATTAAGCTTCCGATAATTTTATCGATAATATGAATATTTTCGATAGTCATAAATTTAGTTTTTATCTAAAAATAAAAAAATATAATGAGTTTTGTCAGTTTATTACTGACTATTTTGAGTTTTCTAACTTTTCAATTCGTTCTTCTATATCTTTTTGGTCGATAATTCTAGGAAATTCGCAAGAGAAAGCTTTTTGGTAAATTTCAATAGCTTTTTCGTTTTCGTTTATTGAAGTATAATAATCGCCGACTATTTTGTAGACATGAAAGAAATTAGGGTTATAATTAATAAACTCTTGCAAATAAGCATCGCTTAGTTTTTCGTTATTTTGTTTTGCTGAATTTATTTCTTCTACACCTTTTCGGTAAAGTTGAGAATTCTTAAATGCTTGAGAATAAAGAAAACTATCGACAGGAATAGTTAGAGAATCGATATGAATATTTGAAGTATAGTTGACCGAATCGGAAAATATTTTATTTAAATCGTAGCAAATATATTTGCCCAATTGGAAGGGCTGTGTAGATACCCAAACTTGCATTTTTTTAGGTTTAAAGATGATACTGTGGTGTGCAATTAATTGATTAACAGCTTTTTCGTTGCATAAACCTATATCTTTACCTTCTAAACCTTTTTGGTCTCTTAAAACTTGGGCAACATCTAAATAATTTATTGAATCTTTAGCATCTACTAGTTCGTGCATGCGTTTCATTCTGTACATAGATGCACTTTCCGCAATATTCTCAACATTTAATTTATCGTTTTTAAATGCTTCACTTTGGTAATGATTGGTGGCAATTATTTCTGATTGAGAACTTTTAAAAAGTGCTGTAATTTCGGGGGATTTTTCAATTATTGCAGCCTTATTTTCTTTGCCTGAACCTATTAAGAAGCTTTCCGATACAAAAGTTTTAAATTTTTTAGCTTCAGTTAAAGCTTCATCAATAGTAGAACAATGTTGCAAAATATTTCGAGCTACAATAGAAACAGGCGTGTAAGCAGCTGTTGGAATATCCGACTTAGCCGAGTTAAGCGTAATTGTTAATCCTGCATCGTTCATGCCGGAAACAACGCCTGTTAGTCCTCCCCAAGTTATAAACATAAATTGGTGACCATCTTTAGGTTTGTAAAAGGCAACAATTTTCTTTTCGGCAAATTTTTTACCCACAAAAAAATCAAAATTACGTCCTATTATTAAATCACCATCGGAAGATTTATTCCCCCAAAGCGCAAAACCTGTACAAGCTACTAAGTTCATATTTTGTAAGGCATGTCCTATATCGTGAGCTCCGTGATAGTTTAAGATTCTCTGATATTTGGGGGCAATAAAATCATATTTGTCATCGGTAAATTGCGAAACCCCATAAATTTCTATTTGATTATCAATGGGCACATAATTGTCCATATCTCGATTGAACCAACCAATAAAATATTTTAAGAAATTAAGGTAATATTCTGAAGGTACTTTTTTCTTTATTTCGTCGACAAAAGCTTCTTCTTGGTAGGCAATCAATTCTTTGGATAAAATACCATTTTTAACTCCTAATTCTAAAGGAGAACCTGATAAACGCATCTCGTATAAACCTGATTTATCGTGTTTTAACCAGTCCGATTCACAAGTCCTAATAGAATCGTTAATATTGGTACCTTGTAAATTGAAAGCAGTTCGGTTTGTAATTTGTGGTTCGTCCATTCGCATTCTATTATAGGCGTAAAAGCTAAATAAAATAAGAACTACAATTAGGCTTAAAAGTATATAAACCAACCATTTAAATAATCGTTTCATTTATGAAATTTTATTAAACTGTTCAATTAATTTTTCTTTACCAATAAAGTATGAAGAGGTTAGAATACTTCCTATAGCAACGCCTAAAATACCATGTAAATTCACTGATTGTCCAGAAAGAATAAGGTTTGGGGTTTTGGTAACTGGTAAAATAGTACTTGCTGCTGGGTCTTGACTATTACGTATAACTCCATAAGGTGCTCCTTCTGGCATGTTGTAATAATTTTCGTAGGTTAAAGGTGTTGAACTGTAAACCGATTTTATTTTAGAACGAAAGTTAGGAATGGTCTTTTCTGCTAATTGTAAAAGTTGTTCCGTTTTTTGTTCTTTAAAAGCCTTATATTCTTCACCTCGTTTTTCGATATTAGTTCCTGCCCATTTCTGAACTTCTTCGTACGACATGTAGGTCATTAGAACAATTCCCTTTGCATATTTCTGATGGCGCTCTTCTAATTGCGAGAACATAAAGAATGCTTGAGGCCAAGGGTTTGTCTTGTAAGTTTCTGTTAACCAAGTTTCTTGGTTTGCAAAGTGATAATAATTATAATTCCAGAATTCTTGAGCTTCAGGTTTCATAACTAAATATAGGGAAAACATACTCATGGTATTTTCCATGCCTAAGATTCGGTTTCGGAATACTTTTCTGAGTTTCTTTTCGGGCATCATTTTGACAACTAAAGACGGATGTATGGTGGTAATAAAATGTTTCCCTCTTATTTCGTTATCATTTTCTAAAATAACACGATCTATATTTTTATTATCGTAAATAAACGATTTAGCTTGATGACCTAGAAATATTTGTCCTCCATTATTTTTAATTGTATCGGCTAAGGCATCGGCTATATGTTGTCCTCCATTTATAAATTTCCAAGAACTTTTAATATATGCATCCATTACGTGTGCGTGAACAATAAAAGGAGTTTTGCTTTTAACACCCGAATAAAGAGCATTATTTGCTGTTAATATCTTTAGAAGTTTATGGTCTTTTAATAAGTCTTTAGATTTTTCGTAAGCATTGACCCCTAGTGTATCGACGCGAATTTCTTTCTCGAAAATAGATTGAATGTTTTCTACCGACCCTGAATCTTTAATCGCTTGTAGATAATTTGATATTTCTTGTTTATAATTAGGGAAATGTTGTGCGAGTTTTTCTAAATGTAAATCGTAACCCTGTGCAAAATCGTATTCTTTACCTAAATAAGAAATTTTATCGAAACAATCTATACTTTGCCGTTGAATTTGAATTTTCTCGTGAATCCCTAAGTATTTAAACAAGGAGTCGAAAAGTTCACCTTTATCAAATCCTCCAGAGTAATGCACACCTGTATCGAAGGTAACACCTTGTCGTTTAAAGGTTGAAAGATTTCCTCCTACGTAGTTGTTTTTTTCAATTAAAGCAACCTTATAGCCTTCTTTGCTTAAAATAGCAGCTGTTGTTAAGCCTCCAATTCCAGCACCTATAACGACAAAATCGTAAATATTTTTACCTGTTATTTTATTTATTAGATTCATTCGTTGTAAAGAATGTTTTATTTTTTCAAAAGTAACAATGTTAATGCTTTTTTAATCGAAAATCTTAATTTGTTCCTTATTTTTGTTGAAACTAGAAAATAAAAGCATGAAGATAATATCGTACAATGTAAATGGAATAAGAGCAGCCTTAAAAAAAGATTTTGTGGGGTGGTTAAAGGATGAACAACCCGATGTGGTTTGTTTACAAGAAACAAAAGCTAATAAAGAACAGGTCGAACTCGACGAAATAGAAGCTTTGGGTTATCAAACGTATTGGTTTTCTGCTCAAAAGAAAGGATATTCAGGTGTTGCCATTTTTACAAAAATAAAACCCGACCATGTTATTTATGGAATGGGAATAGATAAGTATGACCAAGAAGGACGTATGATTCGTGCCGATTTTGGCGATATTACTTTAATTAACTCATACTTTCCATCGGGAACCACGGGAGGTCCACGTCAAGAATTTAAAGAGGAATATTTGGCTGATGTTCAGGTTTTTATAAATCAATTAAAGCAAGAACGTCCTAATATTATTTTATGTGGCGATTATAATATTTGTCATACCGATATCGATATTCATAATCCGAAGAAACAACAAAAAACATCTGGATTTTTACCTCATGAACGTCAGTGGGTAAGCGATTTTATAGCTAGTGGCTTTGTCGATAGTTTTAGAGTGTTCAATCAAGAACCACATCATTATTCTTGGTGGAGTTATAGAGCAGGTTCTAGACCTAAGAATTTAGGTTGGCGTATCGATTACCACATGGTTAGCGAATCTTTAGCATCGAGAATGAAGTCGGCAAATATTTTGTCCGATATTGTTCATTCCGATCACTGTCCAATTTTGTTGGAGATAGAGTAATTCTGTAATTTTTAACATTTTTTACACTTGTTGGTGTATGTATCTGTTGGTATATTACTATTTTTGTTCACAAAACAACGACCCTCCTGTAAGTACTAAAGAATTTAACCATCCTTTTTAAGGATAAAATAAAGAGTAATGAAGTATATTTTAACAAGCTTAATTGTATTATTACAGTTCATGATTTTTGCTCAGACTCAAACAGCAGAGATGAATAAACTTTTGCATCGTAAGGCAGAACTAGAGCGAAGTATTTCGTATTATCAGAAAGAATTGCAAGAAGTAAAAGTTAAGATTGAAAATTTAAAGAATACAAAACCAGTTCCTGAGATTGTTACAACAAGTGGACAAAAAATAGTGGCAACAACTGGAGATAATGGTGCTGTATTTCGTATGTCGCCAAGTTCGCAGGGTGCAGAAATAATGAGAATCCCAGCAAATACAACTATTTATGTTCATCACGAACACCAAGGTATGTATTTTAAAACTACTTATTATGGAAAAGAAGGTTGGGTGAATTATACAAGTATTGCATCGCATCCAGAAATTGATGCTATGATTCAGAAGCCAAAGGCAAATACCAGTACAACAAGAATAGTAACGGTAGACGAAAAAGATCCGAAATACCAAAGGCTTAAAAAAATCTATGGGCGAGAGAAAGCCGTAAAAATGATAAACAAAGAGCTTTGGAAAGGTATGAGTCATGGGCAAGTTAAAGAAACTTTAGGCAAACCAATTTCTCAGACTCGTAAGGAGACTCCAAAAGGTTTGGAAGAAGAATGGAAGTATGCTAATAGAACTTTAATTTTCTTAAACGGAACATTATTTTCTTGGTAAAAGAAACGCTGCCGTGAGAAATTATAAGCATCTTTTTTTTGACCTCGATCGTACTCTTTGGGATTTTGAAAAAAACTCAATTATTACGTTGCGAACTATTTTTGAGAATAGAAATTTACATCAAATATTTCCCGATTTCGATAGTTTTATTAAAACTTACAAAGCACATAACGAGCGATTGTGGGATTTGTATAAAGTGCGAAAGATTCGGAAAGATGAGTTGCGTAATCAAAGATTTCTATTAACCTTAAACGATTTTGGGGTAACCGATGAAAAATTGGCCGAGCAGATTGGTGATGATTATATTGATATTAGTCCTACGCAAACGGTACTTTTCCCTAATACTGTTGAAGTGTTAGACTATTTAAAGCCCAAGTACAAAATGCACATTATTACCAATGGTTTTGTTGAAGTTCAGTATAAAAAATTACGTAATTGTGGTTTAGAGAAGTATTTCGAACGTGTTACAACATCGGAAGAAGCTAAGGCATCGAAACCCAAAGCAGAAATATTTCAAGTGGCATTAAAATCGGTTAATGCTAAGAAAATAGAGAGTCTTATGATTGGTGACGACTTGCAAAACGATATTCTTGGAGCTAAGAAATTTGGAATAGACCAAGTATATTTTAACCCTGAACAAGAAAAGCATTTAGAAAATCTTACCTTTGAAATTCAAGAGCTTAAACAGTTAACGAATTTTCTTTAGAATGTCGACTTGTAATGTAGATACTAGCGCTCAAAAAATAGACAAACGAGCTGTACGAAGAAAGGCCGAAGTGTTTTTGAAGCAAGGTTTATCGAAACAAGAAATTTTTGAACAATTAAAACAAGAATTTCAGCATGCAAAAGTCGTTGCAAAAGTTCTTAAATGCGCCCCAACACCCAATCAGAAGAAAAAATACAGAGGGCTTAATGTTTTGTTATTTTTTAGTTTATTGCCCATGCTTATTTTGGTGGCGTACAACGTAGAACTTAATGCTAGTTTTATATATGTATTTATGCTTTATGTTGTGGTAAAAGTTATTCCACGATTTTATATTGCGATTACCACTTTTTCTTTCCTTAGTTTGGTTATTAGTAGTATTATGTTTTTTTTTGAAACCAATCCTAATTTGTGGGCTATATGGCTTATGTTAGGTTTAAATACTGTAAGTTTAGTATTATCGTATATTCTAAATCAGAAATTTTGTCCTAATGTCGAGGAACGAAAAGAAAAATATATCGATAAACAAGGTTTAACAAGAATGCGAATAATTTATACCTTTACCGAGTAATAAAACCTAAAATTAATGAAACTTATAGTTGCACAAATAGCCATCTTTTTTATTCAACTTTTTCGTATAGTTCCATTTTGGAGTTTACGTATAAAGGCTTCGGCCACTGCGTTTTTGCTAGGAACAATCATTGGATATAGAAGTAAAGTTGTCGATGCTAATTTAGCACGTTGTTTTCCCGAAAAAACCGATAAGGAACGAAAAAGTATTCAAAAAAAGTTTTATCTGAATATTTCGGATATTCTTTTAGAAAGTCTTAAAGGTTTAACCATACCCAAAAATGAGATGCTTAAACGCTTTAAAATTATAAATCCGGAAGTTATCAATAAATATTTCGAGAATGGGCAGTCGGTTATTTGTCTGGCATCGCATTATGCCAATTGGGAATGGGGTATTCAGGCTGTAAATGCACAAATTCAGCACCAAGCTATTTCTATTTATAAACCTTTGCACAATACTTATCTCGAACGATTTATGCTAAAACAGCGTTCTCGTTTAGGGATGAAGTTGTACGGAATGGAACGAACCAAAGAAGCTTTTGGGCAAGCCCAAATAGAGCCTGTTGCTATTATCTTGGCGGCAGACCAAAGTCCTAGTGATACATCCAAAAGTATTATTGCCGATTTTTTTGGAGAGCGAGTAGGTTTTATTCATGGCCCTGAAGCTTATGCCTCTAAAACTAAAACACCAGTTGTGTTTTTCGATGTTCAGCGCGTAAAAAGAGGGTATTATACTTTAGAAATTCAAGAATTATTTTCTGGAAAAGAACAACTCGAGAGGGGTGAATTAACACAGAAATATGCCAATAAGATTGAAGAAATACTACGAAAAAAACCGGAAGATTGGCTTTGGTCTCATAAGCGTTGGAAACACGATTATTCGAAACATCCCGATTTTATAAAGCCAAAGAAATAAAAATCATTAAATATGAAACGATTCATTGTTGTAATACTAAGTACACTTATTTATTTGTCGAGTTTTGCTCAAATGTCTTCCCGAGACATTGACCGCTTAGTGGAAGATGCTATGCAAAAATTTAAGGTTGTTGGAACCTCGATTTCCATTGTAAAAGATGGTAAAATAATCTATTCTAAAGGTTATGGTTTAAAATCGATAGAAAGCAAAGAACAAGCCGATAAAAATACGCAATACTGTATAGCCTCTAACAGTAAAGCCTTTACAACAACAGCTTTAGCCATGTTGGTAGAAGACGGTAAATTATCGTGGGAAGACAAAGTGGTTGACTATATTCCTGAGTTTAAAATGTACAACGATTATGTTACCAATAATTTTAATATTCAAGATTTATTAACCCACAGAAGTGGATTAGGTTTAGGTGCTGGCGATTTAACCATCTTCCCCGATGGTTCTGATTTTACTATTATCGATATCGCTAAGAATTTTCAGTATATGAAGCCTCAAACCCCTTTTAGAACGCATTTCGATTACGATAATTTATTGTATCTCATAGCCGGTGAGGTTTTACAACGTGTTAGCGGTATGTCTTGGGAAAATTTTATAGAAACCCGAATACTAAAACCTCTAGAAATGAATCACTCGGTAAGTGGAATAGATATGTTGAAAGATAAGAAAGATTTGGCTAGTCCACATGCAACTGAAAAAGATGAAATTAAGGTAATACCACAATATGCTCAAATGATAAATGGTGCAGCAGCTGGAATTTATGCCTCTTCCGACGATGTAGCGAAATGGATGTTGGTTCATCTAAACCATGGGAGATATGGTGATAACTTAGAGCAGCAACTGTTTTCTCAAGATAGTCAGAATGAATTGTGGAGAATACATACCGTAACCGAAACCAATAGAAATCCTCGTTACAATTCCCATTTTTCGGGCTATGGATTGGGCTTCGATTTAAGCGATATTCGTGGAAATATGAAAGTGTCGCACACAGGAGGCATGCCAGGTATGTTATCGAAAGTAATTATGATTCCTGATTTAGATTTTGGATTAGTTATTTTAACTAATACCTCGGAAGGTGGTGCTTTTCTTTTCGAATCGGTTTCTAGTGCTATTGTAGATAGTTATTTGGGTTTAGACGATTTTAAATGGGTCGATAAATACTATGCCTATTCTAAAACTCGCGAAGAACATGCCGATTCGGTGACTATTCATGTTTGGGAAACCGTGAAAAAAGTGAATCAAAAGAAAATTAATAAAGAAAAATATATAGGTATTTATCAAGATCCTTGGTTTGGAAAAATAGAGGTGTTTATGAAAGATAAACAGCTTTGGTTTAAATCGTATCGTTCTCTAAAGTTGAACGGAGCTATGTATTACTATCAAAACGACACCTTTGCTATAAAGTGGGAGTATAGAGATATGAATGCCGATGCATTAGCTATTTTTACTTTCGATGGAAAAGAAAAAGTACAGGCTATTAAAATGAAAGGAATCTCGCCTAATATCGATTTTAGTTTCGATTTTCAGGATTTAGACTTGAAGCGCATGGACTAATTAATGAGGGAGAACAAAGAAAGAATATTAAAGCAAGTTAGTCCTCGAAGGATTGTTATTCCTATAATTATTGGATTAGGAGTAGCTTCTTATATGTTGTATCAGGATTGGGATACAGAAACATTTTCTATGCTTACGGTAGGTTGGTATAGTCTTTTGTTTTTAGTTATTTCGTTTCTAATGATGGTGATTCGAGATTTAGGTTATATGCTGCGTTTAAAGATTCTTTCAGGAGATAAACTGTCGTGGAAGTCGGTTTTTAATATTATTTTGCTTTGGGAGTTTACATCAGCAGTTACGCCATCGGCTATTGGAGGAACAAGTTTGGCTGTTTTGTTTATACACAAAGAAGGTGTTAGTGTGGGGCGAAGTTCAGCCATTGTTTTAGCAACTGCCATAATGGACGAGCTGTATTTTATTTTGATGTTTCCTCTAATTTTGCTGGCTATAAATCCAACAGAACTTTTTATTATCGACCAAACAACAACAGAAGCCCTTTCTTTTACCAACAAATATTTTTATTTTGCAGCCGTAGGTTACAGTATTAAATTGGGTTTTCTACTTTTTATATCTTACGGTTTATTTTTGAATCCGAAAGGTATTAAAACTTTTTTGGTTTGGTTGTTTAAATTACCCATTCTAAAACGTTGGAAAGCTGGAGCCGAAAAAACAGGCGACGATATTATTTTAGCCTCTACCGATTTAAAACAAAGACCATTTATATTTTGGATTAAGGCCTTTACTGCGACTGTTCTTTCTTGGTCGGCAAGATATTGGGTGGTTAATTTTTTATTACTAGCACTTATTTTTGGTATTCCCGATATCGATTTTGTAGTTTCTGCAAGCGAGCATGTTTTAATATTTGCTCGACAATTGGTCATGTGGATTATGATGTTAGTGATGCCGACTCCGGGAGGTTCAGGCTTTGCCGAAGCTATCTTTTCGCAATATATGGCCGAGTTTATTCCTGCCGGTTTTGTTGTAGTGATGGCTTTATTGTGGCGAGTGGTGACCTATTATCCATATTTATTTATTGGAGCTTTTGTTGTTCCTCGCTGGGTTAAAAAGATTTTGTCTAAAGAAGAATCTGTATGAATTTAGAAGAGCGATTAAAATACGATAAAGCACATATTTGGCACCCTTACACTTCTGCAACAGAACCTTTGCCGGTGTTCGAAGTCGAATCGGCAAAAGGTGTAAAGTTAAGTTTAACCGATGGGCGAATTTTGGTCGATGGTATGTCGTCGTGGTGGGCAGTGGTTCATGGCTACAATCACCCAAAACTAAACCAAGCTATTAACGAGCAAGTAGAAAAAATGTCGCACGTTATGTTTGGTGGCTTAACGCATCGACCTGCCATAGAATTAGCAGAACAATTGGTCGAAATAACACCAGAAGGTTTAAACCGTGTGTTTTATTCCGATTCGGGAAGCGTAGCTGTAGAAGTAGCTATGAAGATGGCTTTACAGTATTGGCACGCACAAAATCAATCGGAAAAAGTTGAATTTGTTACTCTAAAAAACGGGTACCATGGCGATACATGGCATGCCATGTCGGTTTGTGACCCTGAAACAGGAATGCACTCTATTTTTAACGGTCGGCTAAGTATTCAGAATTTTGTTGAATCTCCAAAACTTAGCTTTTACGATGCATGGAACGAGCAAGATATTCAGCCTTTAAAAGAATTACTGGAGCAAAAACATGATAAAATTGCAGCTTTAATTTTAGAGCCCATTGTTCAAGGGGCAGGCGGTATGCGTTTTTATCACCCACAATATTTAAAACAAGCCAAAGCTCTTTGTGAGGAATATAATGTCTTACTCATTGCCGACGAAATAGCCACCGGTTTCGGACGTTCGGGGAAATTGTTTGCCTGCGAATACGCTCAGATTACCCCCGATATAATATGCTTGGGCAAGGCTATAACAGGAGGCTACATGAGTTTTGCAGCCACATTGGCGACCGATAAAGTAGCAGAAACCATTTCTAAAGGAGAACCTTCTGTTTTTATGCACGGGCCTACTTTTATGGCTAATCCGTTGGCTTGTTCGGTGGCTTTGGCAAGTATAGATCTCTTAACCGAAAACAATTGGCAGCAGCAAGTTGGGACTATCGAAGACATTCTTAAAACGAATTTAGAAGAGGCTAAACAACTCGATTCGGTAGCCGATGTTCGTGTTTTAGGAGCTATTGGGGTGATCGAAATGAAAGAGGCTGTAAATATGGAAAAGATTCAAGAAGCCTTTGTAAATAAAGGTATTTGGCTTCGACCTTTTGGAAAACTAATTTATACTATGCCACCTTATATTATTTCGAAGCATGAATTAGAGTTTTTGCTTCAGCAAATGATAAGAGTAATAAAAGAACTAGAAAATAAAACAGAATAAAAATATTGAAATATGAGTTTAATAAACGTAGAACAGTTAGAAAATGGCATTGCTATTTTAAGTCTAAATCGACCTGATGTTTTTAATTCCTTTAGTGTTGATTTGCTTAATCAGTGGGGCAAAACTTTAGAAGAATTAGCAGAAGACAAGTCTGTACGAATTTTAATTGTAACAGGAAGTGGAGAAAAGGCTTTTTCTTCGGGAGTCGATTTAAAAGTTTTGCAAAACTTTCAATCTATCGAAGAAGCCAGAGAGTATGCCTTGTTGCTAGAAGGAACATCGGAGAAATTATTTAATTTTCCTAAACCTGTAATTTCGGCAATTAATGGTTATGCTCTAGGTGGTGGATTGGGTTATGCAGCTTCTACCGATTACAGAATTGCATCGGAAAAAGCTAAGATGGGATTTCCTGCAGTTAAATTAGGCGCAATTTTGCCAGTGACTTGCACTTTGTATTTGACCAATATTATTGGCTTAACGAACACTAGAGATATGCTTTTTACAGGTAGAATGTTAAATGCAAACGAGGCAAAGGATATGAACTTAGTTAATCAAGTTGTATCCCACGAAAAGTTAATGGAAGAAGCTATTAAGGTTGCTGAAATGATGCTTGAAGGTACAGATATGGCTCTATTTTATACCAAAAAGACTTTAAATTCGTTGTTAGCCAAAGATATTGAAGTGCAGAAAATTTATGCTGCCGATAATTTTGCATTTCTATCGCAAACCGAAGAATGGAAAGATAGAATTATGAATTTTGGTAAGAAATAATAAAGTGTTATTTTTGTTGACTCTCAAGGATGTAGAATATTTATATTGAAATCAATTACAGTTAATTTAAAATCATAATTAAACAGAAGTATTATGAGTACACATAAAAATCCGTCTTTACTTGACGCTTTAATTCCAATGCTTTTTTTAATTGGAATGTTATCTTTAGCTGTTTATTTGTTTGGAGACGATGCTTCTTGGGGTCCCAATCAGATAGCTTTAACTTTTAGTAGTTTAATAGCTGCTGTCATTGGTTTAAAAAATAAGTTTACCTGGGAAGAAATGAGTAAAGGTGTGGGAGAAAGTATTAATCAAGCACTTGGAGCAATATTTATTCTTTTGGCAGTAGGTGCTCTTATTGGAACTTGGGTGATGTCAGGAACTGTTACCACAATGATTTATTATGGTTTAAAAATATTAAATCCTAATATTTTCTTTCCTACGGTGGTAATTGTTACAGCTATTATTTCGGCAAGTATTGGCAGTTCGTGGACTACTGTGGGAACAATAGGAGTAGGTTTAATAGGAATTGCTCACGGAATGGGCATGTCTATGCCTATGACTGCAGGAGCAATTATTAGTGGTTCTTATTTTGGCGATAAACTTTCACCATTATCCGATACAACTAATCTTGCACCAGCAGTAGCTGGTTCTAATTTATACGATCATATTAAGCATATGCTTTGGACAACTATGCCTTCTATTGGTTTAACATTAATTATTTTTACAATAATTGGATTAAATGTGTCCTCGGTAGGAAATATGACAATAAAAGAAGAAACTTTATCGGCAATATCGAATAATTTTAATACTAGTTTATGGCTTTTAGTTCCTGTTTTGGTGGTTATAGTTTTAGCTGTATTAAAATGGAAACCCTTTCCAACCATTTTGTTGGGAGCATTGGCAGGAGGTGTTTTTGCTGTTATTTTCCAGTCCGAGCAGATTATTCAGTTTGTCGATAGACCAGATTTATCATATCCTATGGTAATGATTGCTGGAGTTTGGAAGGCTATGTATACGGGTTTTACTACCACAACGGGTTTCGAAACTATTGATTCGTTGGTTAATCGTGGTGGAATGAATTCGATGTTAGAAGTTATTTGGCTGATTCTTTCAGCCTTAATGTTTGGAGGAGTAATGGAAAAAACACAATTGCTTAACAGATTGTTAATTTCTATATTGAAAATGGTTAGTGGAGTGGGCTCATTAATAGCAACCACTATATTTACGGCTTTTGCTACAAATGTAGTAGCTTCCGATCAATATATGGCTATTGTCTTACCGGGACGAATGTTTCGATTGGAATACGAAAAACGAAATTTAGCACCAGAGAATTTATCGAGAGCATTAGAAGATTCAGGAACGCTTACTTCACCATTAATTCCCTGGAATACTTGTGGTGCGTACATGGCAGGAACATTAGGTGTGGCAACAGTAGCTTATTTACCCTATACTTTTTTTAATTATATTAACCCTGTTGTATCAGTAATATTAGGTTATACAGGTATTTCGATAAAGAAGATAAAATAGAAAAATGAAATAAAAAAAAGGGGAGCTTATTTTAAGCTCCCCTTTTTGTATCTTTTATCCTAAATAGGATTTGAGTGAACGATTTCTACTTGTTTGTTTAAGTCTACGTAAGGCTTTTTCTTTAATCTGTCTTACTCTTTCTCTAGTTAAGTCGAAAGCAATTCCAATTTCTTCTAAGGTATGTTGATGGTATCCGTTAAGACCGTAATAACGTTTAAGAATATCACCTTCACGTCCACTAATAGTTTTAAGAACACGTTCGATTTCAATTTGTAGCGATTCGTTAGCTAAAGCGTTGTCGGGCTTTTGGTTATCAGTCGATTGCATAATATCGTACATATTTCCTTCTTCCCCATTAACTAAAGGAGCATCCATAGACAGATGACGAGAAGTGTTATTTAAAGCGATTTTAACATCGTTAACACTGATGTCCAATTCGTTTGCAAATTCTTGGAATGAAGGCTTGCGCTGAAGTTTTTGCTCTAATTGAGCAACAGCACGATTTATCTTGTTAATAGATCCTATTTTATTTAATGGGAGCCTTACCATTCTAGCCTGTTCGGCTAAAGCTGATAAAATAGATTGTCGAATCCACCAAACAGCATAAGAAATAAATTTAAAACCTCGAGTTTCGTCGAAACGTTTGGCAGCTTTAATCAAGCCTAAATTTCCTTCATTAATTAAATCGGGAAGTGTTAGTCCTTGATTTTGATACTGTTTAGAAACAGATACCACAAATCTTAGATTAGCTTTAACCAATCTATCTAATGCCCGTTCATCACCTGCTTGAATCTTTTTTGCCAACTCAACTTCTTCTTCGGGTGTAATCATATCCTCCCGAGCAATCTCTTGTAGGTATTTATCTAGAGATGCTGTATCTCTATTTGTGACTTGTTTTGTTATTTTTAATTGTCTCATAATTTCAATTTTTCAAGTAAAGGCAATAATTGGGCAATTTTTATTATTATGATTATAATTTAATAATAATTAACTATTTACAACCTTTATATATATTAGACGCTTTAGGAAAGTAAAAGGTTGCTGTATAACATATTTTCTTTTCTGTTCTTGAACACCCAAATTATCAAGCTCTTGCCCTAACCATTTAAATGTAAGCTCAATAAATATTTCTTAAGTCCTTTTAAAATTTATATTTTAGGAGGATAAATACAAACTACACACAAAATGGATATAGAATTCAACAAAAATGACGATAACATGCGCCTAATGATAGCTGAAGTTAAGCAACGCATGGAAAAGATTAAATTAGGGGGAGGACAAAAAAGAATCGATAAATTGCATTCGCAGGGTAAAATGACTGCTCGAGAAAGAATAGATTATTTATTAGATGATCCGACAGATTTTGTAGAAGTAGGAGGTTTTGTAGGTGATGGAATGTATCCTGAATATGGAGGTTGTCCTTCTGGAGGTGTAGTTATTGGAATGGGTCATGTAAGTGGAAGGCTTTGTGTTGTAGTGGCTAATGACGCAACTGTAAAAGCTGGAGCTTGGTTTCCAATTACAGGAAAAAAGAATTTAAGGGCTCAAGAAATAGCAATGGAAAATAGAATTCCAATTATTTACTTAGTAGATAGTGCAGGAATCTTTTTACCCTTACAAGATGAGATTTTTGCAGACAAGGAACATTTTGGTCGTATTTTTAGAAATAATGCAAAAATGTCGGCGATGGGTATTACTCAAATATCTGCAGTAATGGGTTCTTGTGTGGCTGGAGGAGCATATCTTCCTATTATGTCGGACGAAGCCTTGATTGTAAATAAAACAGGAACTATATTTTTAGCAGGTTCGTTTTTGGTTAAGTCGGCTATTGGCGAAAATATCGATAATGAAACTTTAGGTGGAGCAACCACGCATTCAGAAGTTTCAGGAGTTATCGATTATAAGGTAGAAGACGATGCAGAAGCTTTAGATACCATTAAAAATTTGATGGATAAGATAGGTTATGCAGAGCAAGCGGGGTTTAATAGAAAAGAACCTGCTTTGCCTAAATTAGACGAAAAAGAAATTTATGGAATTTTACCCGATACGAGAGTAAAACCATATGAGATTCGTGATATTATTAAACGTTTGGTAGATAACTCGGAGTTTGAAGAGTATAAAAAAGATTTTGGAAAAACGATTGTTTGTGGTTATGCACGAATTGATGGTTGGTCTGTTGGAATAGTTGCCAATCAGAGAAAAGTTGTTAAGTCTGGTAAAAAAGAAATGCAATTTGGTGGGGTAATTTATACCGATTCTGCCGATAAATCAGCTCATTTTATCATGAATTGTAATCAGAAGAAAATACCATTGATTTTTATGCACGATGTTACAGGTTTTATGGTAGGATCTAAATCGGAGAATGAAGGTATTATTAAAGATGGTGCTAAAATGGTAAATGCAATGGCCAATTCTATAGTTCCAAAATTTTCGATAGTTGTGGGTAACTCGTATGGTGCAGGAAATTATGCTATGTGTGGTAAAGCATACGATCCTCGATTAATGATTGCTTGGCCAACAGCCCAGATTGCTGTTATGAGTGGAGCTGCAGCGGCAAAAACATTACTTCAGATACAGGTGGCAACTTTAAAAGCAAAGGGAGAAACTATTTCTGAAGCCGATGAGAAGAAATTATTGACAGAAATAGAAGAACGATATACACGTCAGACTTCGCCTTATCATGCTGCTTCTCGTTTGAGAATAGATATGATTATAGATCCTCTAGAAACGAGAAAAGTTATTTCGATGGGAATAGAGGCCGCAAATCATAATCCAATAAAGGAACCTTATATTACGGGTGTGATTAGAGCTTAAATCAAAGCATAGAAATAAAATAGGGCTAATAACATTTTGTTATTAGCCCTATTTGTTTAAACTAGTTTAAAGTTTAATCTATTTTCTGAAATTGCAATAGTTCGGAGCCTTTATTATCTAGTAAGAATAATTTTAAACCTTCTCTTTTATAGTTGGTAACTTTTGATAAGGCAATGTTAAACTTATTGCTAATATTCATATTTTCACAAGCCATTTTTGTCCCTATTAATGGGCCCAATATAATTTGATTTTCATTTAATTCTTTTATAGAACCTGAGAATTGGTTACAGCCATCATTCCCTGCTACTAGCATATCTTTTACAAATATTTCGAGTTGTGGTCGTCTAGCAAACTCTCCTAATTCTTCAATTTTTTGATTAGAAATTTCTTCTAAAGCCCAAATATCGTGCAACTGACTAACAATATCTGTTGTTTCTGTATTAACTTCTTTTTTTGACACTTTAGTGTTGTCTGATTTATTTTGTGTTGAACACGAAAACAAAAGACTTGCGCTAATAATAACAATAATATATTTCATAGATTTATTTTTATAAAAAAAGCCCAGTAAAACTGGGCTTTTAAATTTAATTTATAACCCTTTTATTTTTTAACTTCTCGCACACAATCAATTATGGTGCCATCTACCCATTTTATGGCTGCAATTACTTTTTTGCCTAAAATTGGTTTATCCGGTTTCCCACAAATAGCCTCTGCTTCGTCTTTTAGTTCTTGGATAGTTTTAATAGGTAAACCTGAACCTTTGGCTGCTTCTATTAAATCTTTTCGTAATGGATTAATGGCAATTCCTCTTTCGGTTACGATAACGTCAATCAATTCACCTGGACCACAAATAGTGGTTACCTCGTCCATCACTACAGGAATTCTATCTCTAAATAATGGAATAGGTAAAATTACTGTTTTAGAAAACAGACAGTTTTGCCATCCTCCAATTCCGTGCAACATATAACCATCGGAATGGGTTACCACATTGGCATTGAAATTTACGTCCACCTCAGTAGCTCCTAAGATGACAATATCGACCATTCCTGCAAAATTTCCTTTGCTATGGTAATTATAAGATGTAAATGGACTGGTCCAAGTGTGATTAGGATTTTCACCCATAGAACGAACACCTTCCAAATCGAAGGTCTGTCCGTCTAAGATGTATTCTATTTGACCTTCTTCCAACATACGAACCAAATATTTATTTGAACCTCCA
>Ga0256827_10000228_pt1 | contig 33145 bp, 32 predicted proteins | sample CV84metaG_FD_185977 | JGI IMG/M metagenome (GOLD analysis project Ga0256827, IMG submission 185977) | Hydrothermal vent microbial communities from East Pacific Rise, Pacific Ocean - CV84 | ecosystem: Environmental > Aquatic > Marine > Hydrothermal vents | place: Pacific Ocean: East Pacific Rise...
GTTCCATTCAGTTAACCAAAATAGAGTGGCAAAGACAAGAGCCATGAGACTTTTAAAAAGCAAAATAGAGTATATCGAGGTAGCCGAAATGATGGCAAGATTAGCATCTCATCACTCTGCCACAATGGTATGGGCAGACAAAGAGCTGTTTGTAGAGGCAATGAGCTATATAGCCGAAGTCTATCCAGCTATTGAGTTGCCATTGACCATAAACGAAGCAGAAGTAAGAGAGGTTGTATAATGGAGTTTAACTATAAATTTAAAGGAAATTCAGGCGTTAGCTCAAACAGCAACAGCACAGATATGAGTTTTGCCCCCGACCTTAACCGTGAGCCAACTTTTTTTGTAGCAAAGCTTAGAGAATCACTAAACTTTAGAGAGGCTATGAGTGCTTTGCATGAGGTTGTTGTAAGTGATATGAGTTTTAAACCAAAAGATAAGAGCGATTACAAAGTGTGGTTACTTAGCCAAGAGAGAGTTTGGTTGGCTGAAGTTGTAGCAGAGAGAGAGAAGAATCAAGATAGATATAATCTGTTAAAAAGAGAGTTAGACTCTCTAAGAGAAAAAGAGAATAAGGTTTTAAAACCTTATTACACAGCTCAAAGAAAATATTTTGACTATCTCTATAAAAACGATTATGATAAATGGTTTGTTCTTGACCCTGTAATTACAGTTCATCCTGATGAGGTCTTTTTTGAGTGTTTTAGTCAAGATGAATCAAGCTATGGAAAACTAAGCTGTTCGTATGATACTTTTAAAGATATTAGCGAACATTCGTATGGAACAACCAATATTGACTATTCGGATGCACTATATGATGAGTTTCAAAAGATTCGTGATTACAAAGAGACAACCTTTGCCATTGACCCAAGTGGATTTGAGGTTCAAACAGAGTTAGCAGATGATTTTAAAGAGGAAAAAATAGACCTACCCGACTCATGGGTAAGAGGTTTTCTACAAATAAGCTCTGCTATGACAATGGATAAAAGCTCTTTTACTCTGCATCCAATGGATATGTATAATATTCTGTTGATGTTAAAAAGAAATAGAGAGCGAAAATCCCCACGCTCACTACGTTTCATCTTGCAACCTGATAAACCTGTAGAGGTTCTATTTGAACCATGGGGTAAAAAATTAACTTTCAGACGCTCTATCTACCAAGGAAAGACAGCCCAAGAGATAAGAGTATGGGGAAGAAGAAGACTGTTTATATTAGAGCGACTTCTACCAATAGCAAAAAGCTTCAAAGTAAGCCTTTTAGGTTCTGGAATGCCAAGCTTTTGGGAAGCAGACCTAGGAGAGATGACCTTTACACTAGGGTTAAGTGGTTGGTCTGCCAACGACTGGTCAGCATCAGCCAACTTTGACCTAATGAGTCCAAGAGCCGAAATTGATAGTGTAACAAGCCAAAAAGTTTTTGATGCTCTAACTAAAAACCATGTAGAGAGTTCATTAAGTCTATCAACCCGTTTAGGATTAGAAAAACCAATAGTAGAGTCAGCACTAGGAATTTATGCTCAACAGGGTAGGGTGCTGTATGATATGAATAAAAACACCTACCGTCTACGAGAGCTATCAGGCGACCCACTACCAATGGACAAACTACAGTTTACCAACGAACGAGAAGAGAAAGCTGGTAAATTTGTATTAGCAAACTTAGTTACTTTAGGAAAAGTCTATAAACAAGAGAGTACAACTCAAATCTATGGCTCTGTTTTGGATAATGCTAAAACATATAGCACCATGTTGGTTATAGATAACGATATGAAGTTAAAAGATGCTACTTGTAACTGTTGGTACTTTGGGCAGAATAAATTGCATAAAGGACCTTGTGAACATATTTTGGCTACGAGGGTTAAGTGGAGTAGGGGGAAATAGTTTTGAATTGTAGGGTCAATTTATCGACCACAAACTGAGATAAATATTTATTTCATGGTCGATAAATCGACCCTACGCGATAAGCCCATAATTAGATGTTTAGAGATGAAATCTACAAATTTTGAATATTAAATCCTTAATGTTTCCATTTAAACTATGCTATAATCCCAAATGCTATCAATAAAATTAATAATCTACTACGGCTCATATCTAGCTTTTCCTCTACTCTATTGGGTAGTAAAAAAACGTAACTATTTTCTTATATTTCTAGGAATTATCTTTATCTATTCAAGATTTATAGAGCCTAAAATGGTTTTTGTTAATCACTATAAAATAGAGACAGGTTTTAAAGCTAAGTATGCTTTGATTGCTGATATTCATTTGGGGATTTATAATGATGAGACTATTTTAAAGAAGGTTGTTCAAAAAATTAATAACCAAGCTGTTGATGTTCTTTTGATTGCAGGGGATTTTACTTATGAACCTAAAATAGAAGAGCTAGAGAAGCTTTTTAAACCATTAAAAGATGTAAAAGTTCCTATCTATGCAGTTTTGGGAAATCATGATAAACAACATCCTGGGGCTAAATTGGATAGGGAGTTGGTTGAGATTCTCTCTAAATTAAATGTTAATGTGATAGATAATGAGGCAGTTAAATTTAATGGTATAACTATTTTGGGATTGGGTAGTAATTGGGCTAATGATGATGATATAGCTTTGATTAATAACTACACTAAAGATGAGAATTTAGTTATTTTGACTCATAATCCTGATACTACACTGAATTATCCACTAAATCATACTGCTGATATAACTCTTGTAGGTCATACACATGGTGGGCAGGTTAGAGTCCCTTGGCTGTACCACTTTATGATTCCTGTTTGTGGAGATATTGCTTGGAATCAAGGGGAGTATGATTATAAAAATCATAAAGTATTTATTACATCAGGGGTTGGAATGGTTGGGTTACCATTCAGGTTTTTGATTCCCCCTGTTGTGGATATTATTGAGCTGTATTAAAATTTATATTGATATTGTGTTAATATAGCATCATCTCTATATCCACCAAGCCCATTCCATTTTTCTTTATCTCCAGAAGCTATAACATAGTTGAGTTGAATTCTATGTGCATTTCTTTTTCTCTTTTCTGCTCTATTCATCTTATTATTGAACGGTGCTAGATATATATTTAAGCCTATATATGTGTTTCCTAAATCTGTAGAGACATTAGATTTCTCTGCATTTGCTTGAATATGCTTGAGAGCCATCTCCATATTGTCTGTTAGATAATATGTTCCTGTTATTGCATAAGATGACTCATCCCAATCGTTGACCCCTTGTAGATTTTGGCTATCAAAATACTCGAATTTTGCATTTCCTTTTCCAAAATGAGAATCAACTCCAAAGTTGATAGATTTATATGCAACAGTTCCTTGTGTTAATGCTTTTCCGTCTATCTCTTGATCTTTAATTCCTCCTGCTTGAGAAGATATACCATAAGATAATTCTGTATGAAGTGTCTCTCCATTATCATACATTACTCTCATAGCATAAGCGTTATCATTCCCTTTTTTGGCATTTTTAATTGCTCCACTTCTTCCAGCTTGGTTTGCGACCATAAAGTCATATCCAAAACCATGCCAAGGTCTTTCGTGTCCCATCTCAAAACCGTTTACTTTGTTGCCAGAGCCTCCAATGCCACGACCTGAGATCATAATTCCCATGCTTCTTTCCATGGCTAATTTTTTATCTAAACCTCTCTCTATAACATCTAAGTTCCAACCTGGAATTGTAAATCCCATACCGTGAGGCATTTTCATAACACCAATTTTTGCAAAGAGTTCATTGCTATGCATATAACCAACAAATACATCTTTTACCATATCTGGCATACCAATACCACTTTTGTCATCATGTGCTTTATTAAAATCTATAAATAGTTTACCAAAGACTTTATCTGCTGTGTAGTTGACTCCTAATCTTATTCTTTGAGCCGAAAAGAGTATGTCTGCATCTTGATTATCTTTGATAACACCATCACCACTTCTTGCTTCAAGTTGTGAAAATCCATATATTTTTAATTTTGTGTCAACATCTCCACTCTTTTTTTTAATATCAAAAGCAGATAAATTTATGGTTGATAATAGAGCTATTGATAAAATAATACTTATTTTCTTTTTCATTTTAAATCCTTTAATTATCATTTGAACTTCTTGTTAACTTTACAACTTCTGTTTGAGCTTTTATAAATTCATTGTTTTTGTTAATTAATAGTTCTAACTCTTTATCAGTAATAGTTTTCTTTTTTACAAGAATTTTTACCTCTTCCCATATTTTTTGACTGATAGCTAGTTTTTCTAACATCTTTCTGTCTTCGGTTCCATTTAGTTCTAACTCTTTATCACCATCTTTTAGAGCTTTCATAAGTCTATCCATATTTTTTATACTATTTTCAAGACTTTTTTGGTTCTCTTTCTTATTTATATTTTGCTTTATAAGTAGTCTCTCTTTTACCAATTTATTAATATACATTCTAGGTTTTCCTACTTGTGTATATAACATACTTTTGATATGTGCCATTGAGGCTTCAAGCTTATCTGCACTCTGATATGATTTTATGAAGTTAGTAAATATGTAAGCTATATCATTTAGAAGTTTTATATTGTTCTCTCCTATAAAATTTAATGCTTTTTTATCTTTAGCATCTTTTGATATTTTTTTTACATTATCATAAAATTTTGACCATGTATTTTTTACATCTTCTATTTTTTTTGTAAAACTAGGATCTTCTTTTTTAGCTTTTTCTATATCTTTTTTACTGCTTAGTAAATTTTTAAAATTCTCATTAAATAAATCAGCATTTTCAAGCATCTCTTTTTGATAAAAAGTGCTTTTAAAATTCATAGAAATTAAAAGTGCATCTCTTGCTATCCATTGAGTCCGCATTCTCTGTTTAAACGCATAATTTAGAACTTTTTTATCTTCTACTTTTTTATCTTCTGCTTGGTCAACAATATCTGTTAATCCACTCATTAAATTATTTGCAGAGATAGAATAGAACCCCGCCACTAATAGTAAAACTACTACTTTTTTAACTAACATTACTTTACCCTTTCTACTTAACTGTTAATCCAATGCTATTCCAGCTTTGCATACCACCACGATAGTATAAAATTTTATCTTCTGAACACCCCATCTCTACAAGACGTTTAATTGATTGTGTTGCCTGAGCATCCCAAATACCATTACTGAAAATAATCATTGTTGGTACTTTATCAAAATTCCATTTTCCATCTATCTCTTTAGCACCTAAAAGCTTAAGAATTTTATTAAGATATTTACTATTTTTCTTTAACATTGTAAAAGGTAAATTAATAGAGGTAGGAATAGATCCCTCACTATACCAATCTCTAGTTCTTGCATCTATTAAGAGCATATTACTATCCTCTTCTTGCATATCTTTAATATATTTTAAAAGTTCAAGCTCTCCAATAGTTTTGACTTTTCCAATATTCATTGGTTGAATACAGTATGGAGGACACTCTCTAGATGTTTTTGTAAAACTAGAGGTTAGTCTATGTTTAGTATCTTGAATTCTTTGAATTTTAATATCTTTATTATCCTCTTTAATAATAATTGACTCTAAATCTTCTGTTATATTAACACCTCCTGCAATTAAAAATGTACTACATATTATAGTACCGATTGTAATAACTCTATTTTTCATGATCTTCTCCTTCTTTAAATTTTTGGTATTAATAGTGTGCTATTTGGGTATATCTCATATTTTTCATTTATCTTATCTCTGTTTGCATTGTAGATGATTTTATACTTCTTTGTATCGTTATAGTATCTTTTTGCCAAAATAGATAAATTATCTCCCTGTTGAACTTTTATGGTAAAAAAATCTTTACTCTCATCTAAAATAGTAATTTTTTTAGTAGATACATCTTTTATAAGTGCATTTGCAAATTTCTTTGCAGATGAGCTATTCTCTTTTTCAACATTATCAACCAAATTTTTAAGACTCTGTTGTGTCTGCATTAGACTTTTTTCTGATTCAATTACATCTGAAATTAGATTTTCTAACTTCTCTTTTACCTCTTTTGACTTTACATCCGAATCTTCTAAATCAACCAGACCCATTAATTTATCTTTTATTGATGCTATTTTTTTTTCTTGAGAAACTCCTAACTCTGTATCATCTAAATTATTAACAAAGCTTGTTAATTTTTTTCGTTTTGTATCTTTTGATTCATCTACATCATTGACTAAGGCAATTAGATTATCTTTAAGTTTACTTTTTTTATTCTCTTCTTGAGTTATCTCCTCTAGAGATATATTTAAGTTATGTTTTATAGATGCAATATCATTATTATTACTGTTTGAATCTTTCTCTAAAGTATTTAAAATAAACTGAGCAGAGTTACTCTCCTCTGTACATTCATCTGTAGAGTTATTTTCATCTTTATGCTCACATCCAAGATTTGTCTCTTTATTTGTAATTTTCTTTTCAATTTGATTAATAGTAATAGAGTGACTCTCTTTTTTATCATTATTATGATTGTCCTCTTTACTACAGCCTGTGGATAATAGAGTAACACTTATTAACGGTATTGATAGTAGTAGTCTCATTTTTTATTTTCTCCTTCTTCAATTTCTACAGCTACAGTGGTTAGCTCTCTTAAAGTTGTCTGTAAAAGAGTTGTCAAACTATATGATTTATATCCAGCTTCAAAGGCTAAAATTTTACCATTGCCATTAATGACGATTGTTAACGGAATTACTCCATTCCACTTATATACATCTTTTAGATAATCTAGGAACTCTTTTTGTTTATCCCCTTCTAAAATATTATAATTAATATGATGTTTATCTATAAAATGCAGATTTTCATTGGTAGAGTGGTGTTGAGATTCAATAGCAATAGTATCAAAAGATAATTTGAATTTATTTTTTAATTTAACTAATTCAGGTATCTCTTTTTGACAATATTTACAATTCCAACCAAAAACTTTTAAAAAGACTATTTTGCCTTTTAATTGAGCTATCTCCATGTGGTTTTTATATGATTTTATATTGAACTGTTTATCTCTTATACTCTTGAAAATAAAATTTCTATTAGTATTGAGATTCCTAGAACTATTTTGTGAGGATAGGTAAAAATAGATTATACCTATAATTAGAATAGTTATTAATCCTATAGCTATTTTAATATGGTGCTTTTTTTTAGCTATATCAGGCTCTTTCTGTTTTTTTAGATTCTCTTCCATCTTTAACATTTCCCTTTATAATTAAATATATATAAGTAGTATGGTAACATAATAAAATTAAAATAAATATAAATATAGCTTATATAATATATAAAATAATATTATTTAATTTTTAATATTATTTTTCTTAAAAAATAGCTTTTTAACTAATGGTTAGAATAGATAAAAGTTTATCTATTTTCATGATTATTACCCATTTTAATAGTATACTTATGAAATTTTTTATATACTTTAAGTGTTTTAACTAATTAAAATATTTAATATAAATTTAAGAAGGATGAAAATTGCATACTTATAAACCTTTACCCATTGATAAAGAGATTAAAATTAGTTCAAAAAATTTCATTGTGAGTAAGACTGATGAAAAAGGAAATATCCTTTATGTAAATGATACTTTTTGTGATATAACAGGCTATGAAGAGGTGGAAGTTCTAGGAAAAGCACATAATATATTACGCCACCCAGATATGCCAGCAGTAATATTTTTTCTAATGTGGAAAAAGATTCAAAACGGTGAAAATATTAGAGCTTTAATTAAAAATCTTGCACGTTCAGGAGAGTATTACTGGGTAAGTACAGATTTTGAGATAAATTATGAAAATAATCATAAAACATATATAGCATTTAGACGAGCTATCTCTAAAAAAGCTGTTAGAACTATAGAACCTCTCTATGAACATCTTTTAAAAGTTGAAAAGACACATGGCTTACAGGCATCATTGGTCTATCTACAAGGTTTTTTAAATGAGAGACACCTTACTTTTGAAGAGTATATGGATTCAATCCTTAAACCACAAGGTTTAATGGCAATTATTTTTAGTAAAATGAAGGGTACATTTGCTCGTGTAGCTTAAATAACAATTAAACTACAATTTTTCTATAAAATTGTAAAAAGAGTATTTAACATGAAACATACACTTATCTTACTAATTCTGTTATTTTCGACTCAAAATTCTATAGCTAAATCTATAAGCTATAGGGTAGATAGTGGAAAATTTAAATATAAAAACTCTATCTATCTGAAACCTTCACAGAAATTAACTCTAAAATTTGATGTTAAAAATATAAAAACTATTAAGTGGTATCAGATTATTCCTGATACTTCTAAATATTATAAAAATGCGAACCACCCATGGGAGAAAAATCCTTACAAATGGATAGGATTTGGAAAGATAGAGTATAAAAGAGTAGAGATTAAAGCCTTTAAAAATAAAAAAGAGGTTGATTTAAACTCTAAAATTTTAGAGGCTAATAGACCCAAGAATAATCCTTATTACAATAGTAAACTTGGAAGTTTTTGGTTTGAAGCTGAAGCGATTCTCAAAAATGGAAAAAAAGTTACGACAGCAGGTATTAAAAATATAACTTATCGTGGTCTTTCAACCAAGGTTTTTAGAGTCTCTTATCTTAATCATTATGATTACATTGGTTACTTAACTACTTTCTTTAATGTTCCTGGAATTTTTGGTTCAATTCCCTATCAAAGTAAAAATTATATTGGTGTTGATTGTGCTGATGTTCTTATGGCAACATCTGCTGTAATGAATAAGAAAAAATTAAAAGATTATAATGTCGCAATGTTGGTAGCTAAATTAAAAAAAGAGGCTCTCTTAGATATAAAAAATGGAAATCCTAATAAAAAATTAAAGTGGGGCAAAGATTTTCAGCGTGGTGATTTTATTGCGGTGAAATATAGACCTAATGGACGTTATGCTCATATTGGAATGCTCTATCGTGATGAGAATAAGAATGGTATTTTGGATAGTTCTGATACTGTTATTAATGCTGGACCAACTGCTCTTCATGTTAGAACTCTAAAAAAAGGTGGCTTTAATGGCAGGGTTGCCATTTTAGATAATGTAGATATATCATCTAAGTAAAAAATAGAAAAAATTTGCTAAGGTTACACCATTAAATTAAAACAGTAATGAGGTAATATTTTTATGGAAAAAAGATTAGATGTTATAGATTTCTTTTTAAAAATTTTAAGTGTAGAGTCGATTACTCCTAATGATGGTGGGCTTTTAACTTATATAGAAAACTACTTGGCAGATTTTGAAGCTACATGGATAAATGAAGGTGGGGTTAAAAATATATTTTTAACCAAAAAATTTGGTGATGGGAAACATTTGTGTTTTGCAGGGCATGTTGATGTTGTTCCTGCAGGAGATGGATGGGATACAAACCCTTTTGTTCCTATGATAAAAGATGGTTATATATATGCTCGTGGAACGCAAGATATGAAGAGTGGAGTAGCTAGCTTTGTTCAGGTTGTTCGTGATATGGATAGTGATTTTTCTGGTCGTTTGTCTCTATTATTAACTTCTGATGAGGAGGGTGATGGAACATATGGCACACAGATTGTGCTTAGATATTTAAAAGAGATAAATCTTCTGCCTGATTATTGTATTATTGCAGAACCAACTTGTGAAGTTGAGATGGGAGATGCAATTAAAATAGGAAGGCGTGGTTCTATTAATGGATTTTTAACCTTAAAAGGTAAACAGGGACACGCTGCATATCCTGAAAAAGCGATAAATCCTATTCATAATATCTCTTCAATTTTACCAGATATAGCAGGGCATGATCTAGATAATGGTGATGATGATTTTGCACCTAGTAAATTGGTTATTACCGATATTCGTGCAGGGATGGAGGTGACAAATGTAACTCCAAACTCTTTAAAAATGATGTTTAATGTGCGTAACTCTACCAAAACAACACAAGATACCCTTTTATCTTTTATGGAAGAGAAGTTAAATGGATTGGATTATAATCTTAAGCTTGAGCAGGGTTCTTATCCTTTTGTTACCAACCGAGAATCCTATATTGTTAATATTTTAAAAGAGGTAATTTTTGAAGAGACAGGTGTTAAAACCAAGCTTTCAACAGCAGGAGGGACAAGTGATGGACGGCATATTTCCCCATATGGAATTGAAGTTGTAGAGTTTGGTGTGATTAATGACCGCATTCATGGCTTAAATGAACGAACTTCAATAAAAGAAGTAGAGAACCTTTATAATATCTTTGCTACTATAGTGAAAAGATTCTAAAGGATTTAAGATGAGTCAATCAGTTATTGATAACAGTGAAAAGATAGATACGCTAAACAGTAAAATTAAAGAGCTTTTGGCTCAATATCGTGCAAAACACGATGAGTTAGAGTTGGCAACAGAAGAGTGGGATATTGGAGAGATTCAAGAAGATTTATCCTCTTATACTGTTGAGATAAACAAGTTAAAGAAAAAAGTACATAAATTAAAAGAGAATAGCTAGTTTTAGAGGATTGCCATGTATAGCCGACCTTCTCTAACCGAATATGTTATTGCTAGAATAGTTACAATTGTTATTTTTGTTACAACTATATATAGTTTAGCATTGGTTTTAATACCTGAAGAGTATCAATTTGTAGGGTTTCATATTACCCTTTTTATTTTGTCTCAGGTGCTGTTGGTTATTTCGGTATATTTTGGAGCAAAAAGGGTTAGAAAAGAGCTTAAAAATGTTGAGGACTACCTCTCTGGTAGTTCTGATTTAAGTAAATTAAGTAGCTCTGCACGTTTTTTTACACAAGAGTTTGAGAGTATTAATATCAAGTTAATTAAGACTCTACAACAGATTAAACGACGAGAGAGAGAGAAGCGTAAATATACAGCAAAGATAAAACTTAAAAATCGACAACGCTCTGATATGCTTTCGGCTATAGCTCATGAATTTCGTAACCCTATCGCAGCCATTATGGGATATTCTCAAACATTAACAGAAGATGAAGATATTCCTAGTGGATTGCGTTTGAAATTTTTGGGTAAAATTTATAATAATGGTGAGAAGATAGAAGAGTTACTTAGTCGATTATTGCTATGGAATCGTTTTGAGAGTGGAAAACAGAAATTACATTTAAGTAAGTTTGATATTAAACCGTTGGCTCTTGAAATTGCTATTAATTTAGAAGATAAGTATAATCGAGAGATTAATGTTGTTGGAGATACCTTTTCTATTAAAGCAGATAAAGCATTGGTCGAGATTACACTTAAAAATCTTATTGAAAATGCACTTAAATACTCAACTGAGATAGTTACCGTTGAGATTTCAAATCATAAGGTATCTATTATAGATAAAGGAGTTGGAATCTCTGCCGAAAACATTGATAAAGTAACCAAAAAATTTTTTAGAACTGATGAACACTCATGGGATAACTCGATGGGGTTGGGATTGGCTATTGTCAAGCAAATTTTAAAACTACATCAAACTACTCTAAATATAGAGAGTACAGAGAATGTGGGATCAACCTTTTCATTCGAGTTTGTAACGCTTTAGGGATTTTAGTTCAGTAAATCTCTTATGATTTGGTTGGTTAAGGTTAAATCCAACTCTACAGTTTTTTACCTATAAAAATAAATAAGGAAATTTCTTGAATCCAATAATCAAAAATATTAAAACCGAAGTTGCCAAAGTAATGGTAGGTCAAAATAAGATGATAGAGGGACTTTTGATTGGTCTTTTAACCCGTGGTCATATCCTTCTAGAGGGTGTTCCTGGTTTGGCAAAAACTACAGCTGTTAATGCTCTGTCTTCTTCTTTGGGACTAGATTTTAAGCGTGTTCAATTTACTCCTGACCTGCTTCCTTCGGATATTATTGGTACAGAGATTTATGACCCATCTACCAATAGTTTTAAGATAAAACAGGGACCAGTCTTTACCAATTTACTATTGGCAGATGAGATAAATAGAGCTCCTGCTAAGGTACAATCAGCTCTGTTGGAGGTGATGCAAGAGAGACAAGTAACTATTGGAGATGAGAGTTTTAGGATAGATAACCCCTTCTTAGTTATGGCAACACAAAATCCTGTAGAGCAAGAGGGTGCATATGAATTGCCTGAAGCACAGCTTGATAGATTTTTGATGAAGCTAGTTGTGGGTTACAATACCAAAGAGGAGGAGCTAGAGATAGCAAGACGGGTCGCAAATAGTAGCTTTGGTGTTATTGAACAGGTAGCAACTATAGCAGATTTAGAAACAATTAGAGAAGAGGTTGCTACTGTTCATATTGATCCTGAAGTGGAGCAGTATATTGTCGAACTTGTTTTTGCTACCCGTGAGCCTGATAGCTATGGATTAGAGGATATTAAATCTTATATTGAGTATGGAGCAAGTCCAAGGGCAACTATTGATATGTATAAAGCTGTGCGAGCTGTTGCTTATTTAAAAGGAAGAGATTATGTATCTCCGATAGAGGTTGCTTATATTGCCAAAGATATATTACGTCATCGTATTGTTTTATCTTATGAAGCTCAAGCCGAAGATATAACTCAAGATATGATTATTGATAGAGTTCTATCTACTGTTCCTATACCATAATGTCTGTCAAAAAGATTCTACTAAGAGCTAAAAAACAGGTTTTTGGAGAGATGCTTGGAAATAATGCATCTCTTTTTCAAGGTGAAGGGTTTGAGTTTTCTGAATTACGTGAATATCTATATGGAGATGATGTTCGTAAGATAGATTGGAAAACAACAGCCAAGCTGGGTAAACCTTTTGTTCGAATATATAATGAAGAGAGAGAGCTTAATGTTGTTACAGCATTAATGATGGGTGGTTCAACCTATTTTGGAACAGTTCGACCAAAATCAGAACTTATGAGTGAATTAGTTGCTTTAATTGGTTTTTCGGCTCTTAAAAATGGGGATATATTTACCAATATTATTTTTTCTGATAATCTCTACTCTATATCTAAACCAACCAAAAAGATGTTTGCTATTCAAGATGCTGTAACTAAGGTTAACTCGTTTGAAATGTTGGGAAAAGAGAGTAATTATAGAGAGTTTGTTAATACTCTATATAAACGAATACGGAAAAAATCTCTACTATTTATTATTTCTGATTTTGTTGGAGATATTGATTTATCTATTTTAAGTAAAAAACATGATGTTGTTGCGGTGATTGTTCGTGATAGATTTGAGGAAGATCCAGCAGAGTTGGGTTATATTCGTCTTCTTGATATGGAACAGTATCAAAGTTTTGAGGGAAGTGTTGGAAAAAATGAGTTAAATAAGTATAAATTTTTTTTACAAGAGAATGATAGGATACTCTATCAACATTTAAAGAGAAATGGTGTGCGTTATAGTAAGATTTATACTCATGATGAGGTCTATTTAAAATTGGCAAAGTTATTAGGAGGGTGATAGTGAATGAATTAAGAGATATTAAGCCTCTATTAGAGATTCCTGACTATAGTTATTATCTCTATATAGGTTTGATTTTATTGGCAATTTTAGTTGTTGTAGGGGTTCTTTTCTTTGTTATTAAGATGGCATGGTTGAATAGAAAAGTTGATATGAAAAAACTATATTTTCAACGATTAGAGGCAGTTGATTGGATCGATTCTAAAAAATCAGCTTATGCCATAACTCTTTTAGCACATCATTTTATTGATAATGAGAAGGTTAAAGAGATATATGAACAGACTCTTCCTCTACTTGAACCATATAAATATAGAAAAGATGTCCCATCTGTAGATAAAGAGACATTACGACAGTGTGATTTTTTGGTGCATGTAATAGATGAATCACTTTAGTTTTGAGTACCCTTGGGCATTTGGAGTATTGGCTATTTTTGCTATTTGTGCCTTTTTTTGTAAGTCAAGAAGACGAAGTATCTATTTTCCTCATCTACAAACTCTAATGTTAGGTTCTCCAAAAATAGACTATATACCTCTGCTATTGAAGTGGATAGGAATATTTTTATCTGTTACTGCTTTGGCATCTCCTATTTTAAGTAAACATTATAGTAACTCTACTAAATATGGACGAGATATTGTTTTAATTCTTGATAGTTCTGCCTCTATGATTCAAGGAAGTTTTGATGATAGTAATCAATCTAAAAGTAAATTTGATGTAGTTAAAGAGTTAGCTAGAGATTTTGTTCAAAGTAGAGAGAGTGATAGAGTTGGCTTAATAAATTTTGCAGATGTTGCGTTTATTGCATCACCTATGACTTTTGAAAAAGAGTTTCTATCTAAAATTATTGGTTTACAAAAGTTGGGAATGGCAGGTCAAAAAACAGCTTTAAACGATGCTTTGGTTCAAGGTTATGCTCTATTAGAAAGCTCTACAACTAAATCTAAGGTAGCTATTTTATTAACAGATGGCAAAGATAATATGAGTCATGTTTCTGATTATGATATAGAGAGTATAATTACTAATAGAAGTGTAAAACTATATACAATTGGTATCGGTTCTGCTCGTGATTATGATGCTAAAATATTAAAAAAATTAGCAAAAATGGGTAATGGAGAATTTTTTTCAGCTCAAAATTCAAAAGCACTTCAAGAGATTTATAGAAATATTGATAAGCTTGAAACAACTAAAATCGAGACTAAAGAGTTGGTTAAAAAGAGTTATCTCTTTGTCTATCCTCTGCTTTTTGCTATTCTTTTTTTACTATTTTTTATCTATTATCAAACAGCACATAATTCAAAAAGGAGAGAGTGATGAGTTTTGTACATGCTGAACTCTTTTGGATATTAATCTTGCCTATAGTTCTATTTTCCTTCTTTATTTTAAGACATAAAGATAATCTTTTGCATATTTTTGATGAATTAACTTTAAAACGTTTGAGTATTGGAGATAACTCTATCTCTATGATGGCACGAAATACTCTTATGCTTTTGGCTCTTTTTTTTATGTTGATTGCTTTGAGTAGACCTGTTATTAATAGAGGAGAGTATAAGATTGAGTCAAGAGGTATTTCTGCTGTAGTTGCAGTTGATGTTTCAGCTTCAATGAGAGCAAAAGATATTTATCCTAATCGTTTGGAGTTTGCGAAAAAAAATATAAATTATCTATTGTCGCAGATGCCAAATGATGAAATATCTTTGGTTTCTTTTTCTGATCTTCCATTTATGTTAGCTCCATTTTCATCTGATAAAGTTATTTTAAACTCTATGGTTAATGGGATTGATATAAATTCTATAACTATGAATTCAACTAACTTAACAGCCTTGGTTGACTTTACAGATAAACTATTAAGTAAAAAAGAGCCTAAAATTTTAATTATTTTTAGTGATGGTGGGGATAGAGAAGATGTAGAAAATCTTTCGAAGATAGTTTTAGAAAAAGATATAACTCTTTATGTTGTATTGATTGGAACGGAAACAGGTTCACCTATTATAGATAGTAGAGGAAAAGTGATTACTCAAAATGGTAAGATAGTCATTAGTAAAAGAGATGATATTTTAGGGGAGATAGCAATTAAGAGTGGAGGAGATTATATTATAGCCAATAGAGGAAAATATGGTATTGAAAAGTTAGTTAAGAGTATACAAAAAAGCTATAAAAGTGAAATAAAAAAAGAGATAACGATTTATGATAGAGAAGAGCTATTTTATTACCCTTTGGGTATAGGACTCTTTTTACTGTTAATTAGTTTAATCTCTTTACCACGAAGATATTAACTGTGAATTAAAACTTTCTTTGAAGAGTTATTTACGTAATCTTTAATTGAACCAACTTTTTTTAGATAGATAAAAAGATCTTTAGCTATCTCTTGTGATATAGAGTATTTTTGAGCTAAAGATATAAAATCTTTACTATTTATATTTGACAAATTTCTATTTTCAATTTCATCTCTTACTTTTATCCAATCTCTTTTCCAAAGTGTATTTGACTCTTGTGTCATTTGTAAATAATTATATATTTTTTCTTTTATTGATTGATTGCTCTCTTTGTTAAAAGAGTGATATATGTCTATAATATTTACAGATTTACTATAAGTTTTAAAAAAAGTTATCTTCTCTTTAATATTTTCTTCATTATTATTTTCTATAATTAAAAATATTTTACTTTTAATATAAAGTTTTGATAAAGAGTCTAAAATAGGAGGACGTAAACAACACTCATTCTCTTTTAAAATTAAAATAATATATTGTAACTCTTTAAATATATTTTGATTAGAGTTGACTATATTATTACTATATTTATATGTAGATATATTTAGTTTAAATTCATCTTTTTTAGCAATAATAAAATTGTTGATAAAATCAGAAAGATGAAATTGTGGATAAAATATAGCAATATATTGTCTTTTTAATGGTATAAGTTTTTCTATAGATAGAGGTTTTTCTGTAATTTGTAGTTTTATTTGTATTTTAGGAGGGCTGAGTAACCTTTTTCTCTGATGATGATTTTTTATTCTATCTATTAACTCTTTATCTAACGGATTACCTTCTAAATAGATACCTTTTTGCTCTTCATTCTCTCTTTTCCAATAGATATTATCTTCATAGTCAAATAGCCATAATGGAATTTTTTCTATTTTATTAAACCTTAAGTCAATAATTTTTAAATTTTTTAAATTCTTTAGAGAGTTTATATCTTTGATTCTATTGTTTGAAAGATTTAATATCTCTAGGTTAACAAAAACTAAAAGAGGGTTAAGATTTTTTAATTTACTATCTGTTAAAGATAGTACTTTTAAAGATAAAAACAGTGTTGGATCATAATCTATTTTTATCTTTTCTTCAAAAATTTTAATTGTCTCTCTATCTGGATTATGAAAAAAATTTTTGAATAATTTTAACATTTATCCATCCTTTTTTAATGATTGCATTAATATCATTTTTGCCAAAGATATATTTCCCTCTGGATTAAAAATAGTAAAAATTGTATAAGTTTGATTACTATAAATAAGAAAAACCATACCATCTTTGGTCTCTGTCTCTAATCGAATAAGATTAGAGAATCCAATATCTAATGATGCTTCATTTAATGCTCTGAATGTATCATTGAAAAGACTAGATGAAAAAGCCAAATCAATATTTTTATTCTCATCTATATGTACTATCTCTCCTGTTTTATTTAATATTGCAGAACCTGCATATCCATTAATATCTTGAATATTTTTGATTGTTTTTTCTAGTCTCATCTCTTACCTTTTATTAGTACTGAATATTATGTATTATCTCATTGTTTGATTGGTTTTGATAGCGATTTTGTTCCATAAATCTTATAAATATCTCTTCTGAAGCTTGAATACCATTACTCTTCTCAATACTTAATAGTTGTTTATATAGAGGTTCAATAATAGATTTAGCTTTGTTTGAGATGGCTCTACGGGTCGAGATATAGTTGCGTACAGTTCCATTTTTATTAATAGATGGACGGATATATGCAAAAACCCAATAATATCTATTGTCTTTAGATCTATTTTTAATAAAACAGTAAACACCTTCTTTTCTTTTTAACTGTTCCCATAAAAGTTTAAAAATAGCTCTTGGCATATCTGGATGTCGTATAATATTATGATTTTCTCCAATTAGTCTACCGTAGGTGTATCCTGCAATTTTATAAAAAATAGGATTAGCATAGATAATAAAACCCTCTAAATTTGATTGAGAGACAATAATATCAACTGGAGCTAGTTTTTTCTCTTTTTCTAACATAGAATAACCTTTTTAGTAAACTATATAATAATCTAAATTATATTAAAGTGTTATTAATTAAACTTATATATACGATAAAGTTTTATTATGTTATAATTTTTTATAATTTAAAAAAAATAAAATATTTTTAAATTATAATTAATAATTAAAAAAGGTTATAAAATGATAAATGAATCTATATTTGATGATATTAAACAGATTAATGGTTATCTTGGTGCAGGAATTAGTCAATATACAGGAGAAGTTTTGCTTCTTGATAAAGCAAATCATAAAATAAATTTAGAAGAGACAGCTGTTATTTTTAATGATGTTTTTAGAAGTTCTCACTCTTTATCTAAAAAACTCTCATTAGGAAATACAGAGGTTATGGAGATTACTACAGAGAATGCTAAAATATTAATGGCATGTTCAGGAGATAATTCATCTATTCATCTTCATGCTTTTGCTATTTTTAAAAATGATGGAAATGTTGCTTTGGCAAAGATGATTTTGCCTAGAATTTTAAATAAATCTGTTGCTGAACTCTCTTAGGTGTTTAAAATTTACTACAACCTTTGGGAGTTGTAGCAAAAAAATATTTTCTATTTTATTTATCTTTTGGTAGTTGTAATAGTAGAGGGTTCTTTTTAACATCTAACCATTTTAATATTTTAACGATAGAGTTTTCTGACATTGCTGTACATCCTGCTGTTCCTGTTCCTTTTCTATTTTTTATATGCATAAAGATACATGAGCCTGATTGAGGTATATTTTCTGGATTATGTTGAACGGTAATACCATACTTATAGAGATTGTTTTTTAGTTTCATATATTCAAAACTTTTATAATCTTTTTTTACCTTTTTACTATCTATTATCGTATTATAAAATTCTGATTTACTATCATCTACACAGTGGTCAGTTCTGCTATATTTGGCATAAGGAAAATTGATTTTAAAATTTTTATATCCAAATCCATTACCTAATGAAAAAAGACCAGCAGGAGATCTCCCATCTCCCTCTTTTTTGATATATTTTGCATCTTTTGGAATGGTATGAAGCCCTAATCCCCAACCCAATCCATTTCTGCCTAAAACAATCTTTATCTCTTTGCCAACTTTAATCCAATTGCCTTTTTTATCTTTTTCGTAGCGTTGTAGTTTTCCATCTTTTGTGTTCCAATCTTCAGTTGAGACCTTTATTAATTGGCTTGTTGTTCTTGGAATAGTTATTTTTGTAATTTTATTATTTTGCTCAATCTCTTTTATAACAGTTGTTGGGTCTGTAGCAACAGATAAACTTGTGGCTTGACACGCTGTAAAGATAATTGTGCTTAATGTCACTATTGTTAATGTTTTCATTTGTGTTATAATCCTTTTTAATTTTAATATGAGGAAAAATTATGGAAAATCTAGGTTTTCTTTCGGTTCTTATTCCACTCTTTATCATCATAATGGCAATTATAACAAAAGATGTGGTTGTCTCTTTAATATCGGGAATATTTTTAGCAGAATTAATTCTGCATAGTTTTAATCCATTCGAGGCGATGATTGCTCTGCTTGATGCATTTATAGGACTTTTTGCCGAGGGGTGGATAACCAAGACAATACTTTTTGCACTATTGGTAGGGGCAATTATTAAATTAATTACCGATGCAGGTGGGGTAGAGGGGTTTATTAACTATCTGCATAAAAAACAGAAAAATATAGACTCTCCAAAGGGTGCATTACTCTTGGCTTATGTTTTGGGAGTAGTTATCTTTATTGAATCCTCTATTACAGCTTTGGTAGCAGGTACAGTAGCACGACCTCTTTGTGATAAAAATGGGGTGAGTCGAGCCAAATTAGCATTTGTCTGTGATTCAACCTCTGCTCCTATCTGTGCATTGATTCCTTTTAATGCTTGGGGTGCATTACTTTTGGGATTAATTGTAACAGAGATAGATGCTCATGTAATTGATGGAGAGGGTATCTCTTTGCTGATTGAATCTATTCTATTTAACTTCTACTCTTGGTTAATGGTTCTATTTGTTCTTGTTGTTATTCTTTTTGATATTAATATTGGTGCAATGAAACGAGCCAAACCACATAAGTTTAATTTAAAAATAGAACCAAGTAAAGTAGAGGATAGCTCTCCTTTTTTAATGGTACTTCCTATAGTGGTTCTGGTCTTAACTGTGCCTCTTTCACTATACTATACAGGTAAAGGAGATATATTGGCAGGTTCTGGCTCTACATCTGTATTTTATGCTGTTATTACTACTTTAATCTTTATCTATTTCTATTATGTTATTGGAGGACACCTTAAACATAAAGCTTATTTTAAATCGCTCTATGCAGGTATTTCAGATATGATTCCTATTGTACTTATTCTACTTTTAGCATTTTTAATTGGTGATGTTATTAAGCTTTTAGGAACAGCCAACTATCTAGCAGAGATTATGAATGGAAATATTCCACCTATGTTGTTGCCTTTTCTTGTCTTTATTATCTCTGCTTTAACCTCTTTTTCTACAGGAACTAGTTGGGGTACATTTTCGATTATGATGCCAATAGCACTGGCATTGGGAGCTACTTTTGATATTTATATACCACTTATGATAGGTGCTGTTATATCAGGAGGAATATTTGGAGATCATGTATCACCAATATCTGATACCACTATTATCTCATCAATGGCAAGTGGTTGTGACCATATAGAGCATGTTCAAACACAGATACCTTATGCGTTGATTGTGGCAGGTGTTGCTTCTTTATTATATTTGATTATGGGATGGCTTGTGGTTATGTAGATGTGGTGCATATTTAATGCACCACATTATATTTTATGATGATTTTCTAATTATAGCTCTATTTTTAAAGCTTTAAGCGTCTCATACGTAATTCCACCTGTTGCCAATGAGTTATCTCTTTGAAATTTATCAATAGCTACACGAGTCCCTTTACCTAAGACTCCATCAGCTTTTCCTGGATTATACTCTTTTGCTTCAAGTGCTTTTTGTATTTTTAAAATAACATTTTTATTCATATTTGTTTGGCAAAGAATTCGTTCCCAACTTTGATAACTGTCTGAAACTTTTTCTTGTTTTGCTACCATTTTATAGACAGCATCAATAGGTGTTTTAATCTCTTTTGCCTCTTCTACAAGTTTTTTTACTTTTATAATACTATAGGTTGGATCAATGCTAATCTCTTTTATTGCAGATGGCTTCTCTTTTATAACTCTTGTAATTTTTCTATGTTGTGCAGGTGTCTCTGCCAAACAAACTTGATGTCCTGTGTAGTGCCAAACCTCATTTATATTTTTTCCAACTTTAATCCATGAAAATTCTGATGGAGAGTCAATAACTTTTTTCTCTATACGTTTTTTAATTGCAGGAATAGTAATAGTTTTACTTGATGCTTCAGATATAAGTTTTTTTATTTTAATAGTTCTAGTTTTAGCAGGAACTTCTATCACTTTTGTGGTTGAAGGTGTTTTAACAATTTTCTTTTTAACAATTTTATACTTTGCAGGGATTTTAACTAAACACATAATCTCACCTGTAGCACCATTAAGTTTTTGTGCAGGATTAACACCTTTTTTCCAAACTGTTTTCTCTTTTTCAACTAATATCTTCTCTTCTTTAAACTCATACGTTGCAGGAATCGTTAATGTTTTTTTTGAAGCAGGATTAATCTCAATAACTTTTTCTATGGTTTCATATTTTGCAGGAATAATCTCCTGTTTCTCTTTCTCTTCTTCAACCACAATCTCTTCTGTTACTGTTTTATACTTTTCAGGTGTGTAGTACTCTCTGTAACAAGTTCCAGGTATGGTATTGACTATATCAACCCCTTTTATTTTAGCAGCAACTAAAAGCTCTTTACTGACAGGTGGAGCACCTCTTTTTAGAGACCTTCTCCATGTACGGTTAGGTGCTTTTACCTCTACGTTCTCTATAATCCTTTTATAGCTAGCAGGAATAGCTATTAGTTTCTTACTTTTTGGTGTAATCTCTATCTTCTTACTAATCCACTCATACTTTGCTGGTATAATTGATATTTTATCAGATGCCTCTTGAACCAGTATTCTTTCTTGAGTAGTCTTGTATTTTGCTGGAATCACAACTTTTGCATAACACTCTCCTGCTTTGGCATTGGGGGGAACAAGTGATGCCTTTGCGTTGAGATAAGAGAGTGATAGTAGTGACCCAATTAGTGATGCGTATATTAATTTCATATTTTCTCCTTAAAAAAAATTATAATTGGAAATTTCTATCAGAATATTATATAGTGAAATAAGTTAATATTTAATAATATTTTTTATTGCTTTTTATTATTAATATTAGATTAATGATAGAGAGTATTCATAAAGAATACTCATTTACTCATTTCTTAAAACAGTTAATGGGTCAGTAGAAGAGGCTTTTCTTGCAGGATATAGAGCTGATGCAAGTACAATAATAAATGCACCTATAATAATTGAGAAGAAGTCTGTAGTGGTTAAATCAATAGGTAGATTTGTAAATCCATAGACATCCTTTGGTAAAGAGATAATAGGAAAGGTAGTTAATACCCATATACCAATAAATCCTAAGGTAGTTCCGACAATAATTCCTGAAACACCAATAATTGTACCTAGTTTAAAGAAGATACTTTTTATTTCTGAAGAGGTTGCTCCAAGTGTCTTCATTAACGCAACTTCGGCTCTTCGGCTCATTACTGTCATTAATAATGAAGAGATAATATTGAGTGATGCTATTAAAATAATCAGTAAAAGGACTAAGAAAAGAGCTTTTTTCTCCATCTCCATTGCTGCAAATAGTGAGGCGTTTTGTTCCCACCATCCTTGTACTCTTAGTGTTTTATCATAGCCAATATCTTTTAAAAAACTATTAATTTTTTTTATATCATTTACCGCATCATTAGAGAATATATGAATACCATCATAGACTCCCTCTGTTCGTTTTAGAACTTTATGGAAGGCTTGATGTGTAGTATATAGAATTTTCTCATCATATTTATTTAAACCAGAATCAAAGCTTGCATCAAGTATAAAACGTTTCTGTATTGGCATACTTCCAAAACCAACACTCTGTTCACGTGAAAAATTTAGTGTTAATTTTTGACCTTTTTCCATAAATGTTTTATCTAAAAATGCCTGACCAACAAATAGCTTGAATTTACTTTGACTATTTATTGCGTTCTCTTCGGCTTTTTTTAGTACAGGATTTATAAGCATCTCTTTTTTAAAATCAACACCATAAAGCATAAATCCCTCTATTCCTGTATTGCTTTTAGAAAAAACTCCTGTTTGATAAAAAGGGCTAAATTTTAGTTCGGGAAATTTGCTAGAGAGTCTCCGTACCAACTCATCATTGGTGGTCTCATAACCAAGGGGAATAATGGTTAGAGGGTAGTTCATAACAAAAAGACTCTTCTGCCACTCTTTTTGTGTTCCGTGCATCATACCCATGGCAAGCATAAGTACCATAACACCTGTTGCTATTCCAAAAAATGCAAGAAGAGAGGAGATAAAGATAAAAGGATTATCTTTATCATATTTAAGATAGTGTTTAATTATCTTATTAATGAAAGTTTTGTTTTTTACTGTTGCCATTATGCAAGTAGCCCTTTTTTAGGTCCACTTACTCCACAACACTGCTTATATTTTTTACCAGAACCACAAGGACAAGGGTCATTTCTTTTTGTTTTCTTCTCTACTGTTTGAGGTTTGTGAGTTCCCTCTTCAAAATCTGCTTCAACAATATCATCATTTGTTACAGCATTTGCTAATTCACGTTCAAGTTCATCACGCATTGCATCCATTTTTGCTTGTTCTTGTGCTGGATCTTCAAAGTTAAATTGTACGATAGTAAGTACTTTTATTGCTTCAAATTTAATACGATCAACCAGTTGCATAAATAGGTTATAGCTATCTTTTTTATATTCGGTAAGTGGGTCTTTCTGATTATACCCTCTTAGTCCAATACCTGTTTTAAGTACATCCATCTCATATAGGTGGTCACGCCATTGAGGATCAAGTACTTGTAGGTATAGAACTCTTTGGACTTCACTACGCTGTTCAGGAGTAAGAGGTTTCATCTTCTCTTCATAAGTATCAGTTAAAGTTGCAAGAATGAATGATTGAAGTGCATCATAATCTTTTCCTTTTATACTTGCTTCATCAATTTTAATGTTAACTTGTTCTTGAATCATTCCAATAAGTTTTTCTAAATTGAAATCCTCTTCTGAAGCACCATCAAAAATATCAGCTTCACTTAAGAGGTAATCAACATATGCTACTCTATTTTCATTGATTTTCGAGTCTACATCAAAGTTTTCATCAAGAAGTTGATTTCTAAAATTATAGATTACTTTACGTTGCTCACTTGCAATATCATCATATTCCAAGATATGTTTTCTTGACTCATAGTGCATATTTTCTACTTTTTTCTGAGCCTTTTCAACAGAACGGGTTACAATTTTAGAGTCTATATACTCTCCCTCTTCTACACCCAATTTATTCATAATATTACGAATTTTCTCTCCACCAAATATACGAAGAAGATTGTCATCAAGACTTAGATAGAATTGAGAAACCCCTGCATCTCCTTGACGACCAGAACGACCACGTAACTGGTTGTCTATACGTCTACTCTCATGACGTTCTGTTCCTAGAATATAAAGACCACCTAGTGCTTTAATTTCGTCATTTATTTTAATATCAACTCCACGACCTGCCATATTTGTAGCAACAGTAACAGCCCCTTTTTTACCTGCTTCCATAATAATTTGGGCTTCGTTTGCATGGTTTTTTGCATTTAGGGTATTGTGTGGAATTTTTGCTTTTTTAAGGCGTGAATGAACCAATTCAGATTTCTCAATTGATGCAGTACCAATAAGAACGGGTTGTCCTTTTTCATGAAGCTCTTGTACTTTTCTAGCTACAGCATCTAACTTTTCACGCTCTGTGTTATAGATAAGGTCATTTAAATCTTTTCTTCCAATTGGTAAGTTAGTAGGAATAGATAGAACTTCTAAGTTGTAAATTTCGGCAAATTCTGTTGCTTCTGTTTGTGCTGTTCCTGTCATACCTGCTAGTTTTTCATAGAGTCTAAAGTAGTTTTGATAGGTAATCTCTGCAAGAGTTTGAGACTCTTCTTTAACCTCAACACCCTCTTTTGCTTCAATTGCTTGGTGTAACCCTTCCGAGAAACGGCGACCTTCACTTAGACGACCAGTAAACTCATCAACAATAATAATTTCACCATTTTGTGATACATAATCAATATCTTTTACAAAAATATACTGAGCTTTCATAGCTTGGTCTAAGTGGTGTGATAAAGAGGCATTTTCTAAAGAGTATAGGTTGTCAACTTCAAACAACTCTTGTGCTTTCTCTAACCCACGTTCTGTCATAATCACTTGTCTATTTTTCTCATCTACATAGAAATCAAAATCAAGAACAGGTTCATCTTCACCTGGTTTAAGTTCTGGTTTTATACCTTTTTCCATCTTTAGAGAAATTTCATTAGCTTTTACATAGTGTGTATGGTCTCTCTGAACTGGTCCAGAGATAATTAGAGGTGTTCTTGCTTCATCAATTAAGATAGAGTCAACTTCATCTACTATAGCATAGAAGTGGTCACGTTGTACCTTCTCTTCTGCACGTGTTTTCATATTATCACGAAGGTAGTCAAATCCATACTCATTGTTTGTTCCATAAGTAATGTCACAATCGTATTGAGCTTTTTTACTCGCTTCGTCATAAATTTCATCTGTTAAACAACCTACACTATATCCTAAGAAGTTATAGAGTAGACCCATTTCGTCGGAGTCTCTTTTTGCAAGATAATCATTTACTGTAACAATATGTACACCTCGACCCATCATCGCATTAAGAACAACAGCTAAAGTTGCAACAAGTGTTTTACCTTCTCCTGTTTTCATCTCAGCAATAGAGTTTTCATGAAGTACAATACCACCTACAAGCTGTACATCAAAATGACGTAAGCCCAATACACGCTTTGAAGCTTCACGAGTGATAGCAAATGAGTCATTAAGTGCTTCATCTAGTGTTTTTTCTTGATTTTGAACAGATGTTTTAAGCTCGTTAAAGGCTGTTTTTAGCTCTTCATCAGAGAGTTTCTCGTAGTGGTCTTCTAGTTTATTAATTTTTGTTGCTCTTTTTAAATAACCTTTTACAATTCTGTCATTTTTCGAACCAAATATCATCTTTAACATTATTTGTATAACCTAGTATTAAAATTGCGATAATTTTATCTAAAATTTGATTAGTAGGTAGTTAAAAGGTTTTATGAACCTAAAAGTTTTCTAAAACCAATAGAGCATCTCTATAAATTGGCTCATCAATGAAACCATACTTCACATCCATAAACCCATTTTCATCTTTTTTGGCAGAGTTCTCAAAAACTGTTTTTATATGTTTAGCACGAATAATAGCCTCGTTATCTGTTAAAAAAATTCTATTTGCAATTTCAACTTGAAGTGGTCCCATACATGCTTTTGTTGTAAAACCCATCTTTTTTTCAATTTTGCACCACTTTTCAAAGCTTTTGGTATCTTGATAGTCTTGAAACATAAATGAGATAGGATTGACTCCTGCTATTTTTGAATCAATTAAAAATTTACTTAATATATAGTGAATAGTTGGATTGTCTTCTTCTACTAAAGATTGAGGAAGTCCCAACGAGGTCAATAGGTCTAATATTCCAATATTTGCAGTTGTAAATCGTTCAATTCCTGTAAAACGATTTAAGTTATTAAATGCCTCTTTTGTCTCTAAAGATATGTGTATCTCTTTATCTTTATGGAGAAGTTTATCAATCTCTAAAATTTCGTCAAAATTTTTAATCTTGGCAACACGTATAGCATCAAAAGAGAATTTATTTAAAAACTCTATCTCCTCTTTTCCTCCCTCTTTTAGAGGATTGGTTCTAACAATAATAAAACTATTAGACTCTTTAATATATGATAGAAAAAGAGCAATATTAATTAAAGCCTCTCTTTTTCTAGCAGGAGCAATGGCATCTTCTAAATTTAAAGTTATCATATCACTATCTAGATTATCAATTCTATTTAGATGTTTTAACTTTAATGGATTTAACATCATATTAGAGCGAAATATTTTTTTACTACAAGGTTTTTTATTCTCTCTACCTAATTGATTTAAACGTGCTTCTAGTGATAACTCTTTAATAAAGTCAATATTTTCAAATATCATATCTCTGCTCCTCTAGCTAAACTATCCACATCTTTTAAAAGTTTAGGAAATCTATACTTTCCACTCATATTAGCAATATACTCTTTCGCCTCTTCAAGTTCTACCCCAACAGAGCTAATATATAAAGGTTTTTTACTCTCTCCTCTAAAAAGTTCACACCTTTTTGGTGTATTATTAAACTTGTTTTTTGCTACACCAATAATTGGAATTTTTCTATCTAATGCATCATAAAGATACATCCCTAATCCATAGTAACTCTCATTTTCTAACCAAATATAACCATCAACTACCACATACTCTATATTATCAAGCTCTTTTAGTGCTTTAAGAAGACAAGGCAACTCACGTTTATAAAATGAACCAGCTTGGTATGGTTCTATATTTTCTATAAAATGGGTTTTTTTATAAATAGGTTTTTTATCATTCCAGTTTTCAAAACCTATACAAGCTACGATAGCATTTTCATTATTGTTATACTGCACATCAAGTGCATATTTTAGTTTTTTCATTTTATCTCTATTTTTCCACAAAAATTAATTAGAATAGCATACCAAATTTAGAAAGAATATCTTATGAAATTTTCTAGATAACCTTCTAAAATCTTAAGAATATCACTAAGCGTAAAAAACAAAACAGAAAGAGAAGCTCTGAAAGTAAAATAAGATTTTTTAGTAGCTTTTTTTATGATAAAATTGCATTTTCATCATAAGGACAAAAATGAACAGAATAGTAGTCTCAACATTAATCTTAATGCTCCCATTAACGATAATGGCGAAGAAACCAGCTAAATATGAAAAAGCGACACAATCATGTGAAGCTTTTAATAATATGAAACATAGTACCAATACCAATGGTATCAAATTAGATATTGGAAAAGAGTATCGAATATTACAAGAGAATAAAAATCAACTTTTAATATTGGTAGAAGGTGAAAGGGTTGCTCAACGTTGGGTTGATGATGTCTGTTTCTCAGATAAAAAAGAGGAGAAAAAGCCTGTTGAAGAGAAACGAAGAGCAACATTATCATCAATTTTAGTATCACTCGATAAGAAAAAATCAGCTAAAAAACCCCTTTCAAAAAGTAGTTCAAAACAGAATCTTTTGGCAATTAGTTGGCAGAATGCTTTTTGTCAAACGCATCAGTATAAAAAAGAGTGTAAAAATATGAGTTCTAAAGATTTTGGAGCATTTCATTTTGTACTTCATGGACTTTGGCCACAACCTAGAAATAATCAATATTGTAATGTTGATAAAAAACAGGTTGGTATGGATAAAAACAAACAGTGGCACAGACTTAATAAATTAGAGCTTACTTCTGATGTACGAACTAATTTATCTAAACTTATGCCAGGATATAGTTCTAATCTACATAAGCATGAGTGGATAAAACATGGTACATGTTATGGCACAAATGCTAGTGATTATTACTATGATGCTATGACCCTTTTAACTCAAGTAAATGAGTCTAAGGTTCAACAATTTTTTAAACAAAATATTGGGAAAACTATTCGTCTAGAAGATGTTAGAAAGGTATTTGATAAAGAGTTTGGTAATGGAGCAGGGAAGCATGTAACTATGAACTGTAGACGTGGATTAGTAACTGAACTGTGGTTACACCTAGGAAACGAAGGTAAAAATTTGGCAGAACTCTTTACAAAAGGTGAACGACCAAGAAAAACTTGTCATAAAGGGCGTATTGACGCAGTTGGATTCTAGAAGATAATTTAATTTATTGGCAATCTCTTTTGGTTGCCTTAATTAACTCTCTCTGTCCCATAATCACCCAAGTATAGGTCACTTATTCCAAATAAAACTCTATATTTTAGGTCTTTATTATTTTTTTCTAAATAAGCTTTATAACTCAAAAGCTTTACTTTTAAAGATTTTCCTTTGTGAGTTAACTCCCCTATACTTTTAATTAATCCCAATCCTATTAATGATAAAGTAGCAATAACTAAAAATGGGCTATTTCCTCTTAACATATTATCAGCAGAGAGAAAATCTGCAAATAGATACTCTAATATAATAATTGTTCCAAATGAGAGAAAAATTTTGTGAACAGATATGGTAAAGAGTCGTTTTTTTATCTTAAGAGCTAATGCTAATAGAGGTGTAATAAAAAATAGAGAGAGCATTAAAAATATAAATATTGGTGCAAATAATAGAACTTTTATATCTATAGCAAACTCTTTAAAAAGTATAAAATAGCCCATATATAGATAGAATATTTGTAATGATAGTACAAAGAGAAGATTTACTTTTGCACGTAACTTTTCTCTATTTACAACAGTATATCCCTGACTATAAGCCCATTGAGAGAGTTGTTTCCATAAATTGTCATTAAAAGATGAATATCTAGGTGTAGGAATACCAAAAGTGAAATCAACTCTATTTTTAGAAATCTCTATCTCTTCATAAACTTTATCAATTAAAAAGTTCTGTTCATACGCATCTAACCGTTTTATATCTTTTTTAGTACGCTGATACCTAATATTATTATTTTTTGTTGGCTCTAGATAACCTCTATCTATTAAAGATATGACCTCTGCTGAGTAGGCTTTTTGCATATCATCAAGTAGGTAACCCATCTGTAAAATAGTAATATCTTCAGGAGGCTTACTGATAGAAGAGATTATTTTACGAGGCTCTTTTTTTCTAAAAAAATACCAAATTATAAACATAGCTATTAAATATAAAGCTCCAATACTCCACCATATATTATTATATTTTTTTCTCCAAGGAGTATATTCTTTATCTATATTTATAGCTGTTGAGTTAATCATTCCTCTATCAAAACTAAGTTTTATTCCAAAATCTTTATATTCTATATCTAAAACTTTAATTTGAATACGATTTGTATCTTGCCAGTTATATATGATTTTATCAGTATTGATGAACTGCTCATCTTTTATAAAAGTTATTTTACTATTCTGTGCATTAAAATTTGGTGGTAGAGTTAGATAGATTAAAATATTATCTGTCAAGATATTCCATCCATTTACTATATGACCAAGATAGATAGCATCTGTTTTTTTATCTTCATTAAAAAGAGTATTGATTATTGTATAAGATAATGTAAAAGGGTGTTTATCTATTAGAGGTTCTTTTGTTGAATCAAACCTATAAATACCATCTAACTCTTTATATTCTCTAGATGTCCCATTAAAATAAGCTATTTCACTATATTTCTTTACTCCAAGCTCCAAGCAAGTAAAAATAGTGCCTTTTTTATTACTTATTATTTTTTTATTGTGTATATTTTTATGATTATCCATTTCTATATTAAAATTTACTATTTTAGAAGAGTATAGATAACCATTTTTTTGAATACCTGATAAAAAACATCTCTTTAATATAGATTTTTCTTTTCCTGAAAAGTTAATATTCAATAATTCTATAACCTCAACTTCACCACTTTTTTTTAGCTCTAAATAAGATAAATTTATAGGTGTTTTTGCCCCTAAAAGTATAATTGGTAAAAATATAAAAAGTATTAAAGATATTTTTCTCATATATTGATCCTCTTATTATAAATGTAACACATATAGATTTAAAAACTATTGAATTATAGTGTTTGGGTTATTAGTTTTTAAGAGTTAATAAATATTAAAAATTGTAAAATAGTTTTTAGAGTTTAGGAGAATATGAAAAATGGGAAACTTTTCACAACAAAATCTAAAGCTTTTTCTTTTTACTCTGTTTTTATTTATACTTGGAATCTTTTATTACTGGTTTATTCGAGATTCAACAGTTGTTTCTGAATATCTAGGAATCAACCACTATGCAAAAGATATAACTCTATTTCGTATAGATTGGTTTCCAAGCTTTGTGCATCAATTTTCATTTACTATTTTTACGTGGTTGGCTTTAGAGAGAACATATTTATGGTTTTCGATACTCTTTTGGTTTCTCTTAAACACTCTGTTTGAGTTAGGTCAAGCATTACCAAATAGATATATAGATTATTTTCCAAATTTCCTTGCTAACTATTTTAGAAATGGCACATATAGCCATGGTGATATGTTGGCTCTTGTGGTGGCTAGTTTTTTAGCTTATGTTGTAATGGTTAAATATCAAAAAAAGGGGTAGTAATGAGTGTGTATATAAAGTTTATAAGGCTGTTTGGGGTTTATATAGTAGGAGACCAAATCATTTACATATACAGTAAGTTCTCTTAATTTTTCTATTAATTCATACTACATTAAAGCTTGTTTGAGTGGGAAGAGTAGCTTAATATATATCAACAAAAAAACTATAACTTTGTGACCAATATGTGACACTTTTATTTTATACTTTTAAATATAGATTATATCTATGTAGTTAAAAATAAAAAGGAGTAATTATGCTTGGCTTTAAATTAAGTAAATATCATATTTTTCATTCTATTCTATATATGGTATTAGCCGTTTTAGTGACTCTATCTATTATAGGATGTTCTTCTGATAATAGTGAGCAAGATAAAAATTTAACGATTAGAGGTAGAGTTATAGATGATGCTATATATGGTGCAAAGGTTGTAAAGGCTACTAGGCTAATGGACTCATTAAATGATGATGACGAAATTAATGAGCCTGTTTATACAGATTCTACAGGTCATTATGACACAACAATGTACTCTCAACCTGAGGCTGGAGATCTGTACCCTCAACCTAACGCTAGAGATATATACCCTAAAATAGAAGAATCTTCTGCCATAGTTTTTATTGCAACTGGTGGGACAGATATTGGTACAGGTGAACCTTTTACGGGTATGTTTACTGCTCCTATAGATAGTACCGTCATCTCTCCTCTAACAACGATTGTTAGTAGTGTAATGAAAGAGGGCAATAAAACAGTAACCGAGGCTATTGAGATTATAAATAGTAGTCTTAATTTAGATAAGAGTATTAACTTAACTACATTTGACCCAATTGCTGTGTTAGAGCATAGTACAGAGGGAAGTGATAAAAAGGTAGCACAAGAGGTATTGATTCAACAGACAGAAGTTCAAGTTGTACTTCATCTTATTAGTGTGGCAGTAGCATCGGCTTCTGATACAGTTCAAGAGTTAAATGTTACAACTAACACAGCAGATAAGATAGCTGAGCTTATCTTAAACAGTACACCCTATACAACAGAAGCAATAGTAGATATAGCAAAAGAGACATTTAAAAATCTTCCTAAAGAGAAAAGAGATGAGGCTATTGCTAAAGTGGCTGATGCATCAAAAGTTATACTCCTTAAAATTGTTGAGATGATTAAGATGGTTGACGAGAAAATAAAGAGTGTAGATGCAGATACTGCCATTGGTCTTGATGTTATTGCAGAGGCAAACAGAGTTCTTAAAGTAGCTAAAACAGTGATAGGAGTAGCAGTTAAAAAGGTAGTTACAAAAGAAGATTTAAACGCTTTAAATGATATAGATATAAAGGATGAGGTTCTTAATGTTCAACTCCCTTATAGACCTGTAGTACCTAAACCATAGAGGTTTTAGGTTTATATTCCCACTTTTTTATAGTTTCTTTAAGTGGGAATATATGTAAGAGTAACTTATTTTAGAATTAAATTCCTTTCTAACCCCCAAACTCAAAACAGCAGGAAGTAAAACCAAGTCCAATAACAGAGCCAAATTCAAAGCCACGAAATCATTCTATCTCCTCAACCCATAAATGCAAAAAATTAATGGAAAGTAAAAAAAAATTATCACTACCTTCAAAATTCCATGTTTTCTGTTTTTACACCTTACCGTTTTATTGTTTTAGAGGGAGAAAGTGAAATTGAAAAATAGATTAAAACAAAATGCAAAAAAACAATCTTAAAGACCATAAAATAGTGCTTGTGTCCTAAATTAATTAGATAAAATATAATCCATTTTAACTCAATATTATAGCTATAAAAACTACAAAAGTGTCGATATAGCTATATAGTTTACTTATGTAGTTTTTATGATATTTCTCTCTATTTATCATTAAAGAAGTCCATAAATTCATACAAAGTACTTATCTGTAGAGTAAAAAATCAAAATCGAAAATTCTAAAAACTACACTTTGGGAATATGGGCTACATATAAAATTAATGTAGTTTAAGTTATAATTCGTTAAAAAGGATTATATTTTGAGCAAAGATTTAATAGTAAAAGATAACAAATTAATAAGAGCTAAATATACTTTAAATATCTATCAAACTCGATTTGTTGCACACATGGCAAGTCTGATTAACAGAGATGATAAAGATTTTTGCACCTATACAATACCCTTGAATGAGCTATTAGAGATATTAAAAATAGAGCGAAGACATTGGAAACGTCTTGATAGAACGCTTTTGGTGCTTATGGGAAAAGTGATTGTAATAGAAGATAGTGAATATGAGA
>Ga0256827_10000229_pt1 | contig 33085 bp, 29 predicted proteins | sample CV84metaG_FD_185977 | JGI IMG/M metagenome (GOLD analysis project Ga0256827, IMG submission 185977) | Hydrothermal vent microbial communities from East Pacific Rise, Pacific Ocean - CV84 | ecosystem: Environmental > Aquatic > Marine > Hydrothermal vents | place: Pacific Ocean: East Pacific Rise...
CGAAACAAATATAGTGAATAAAATACAAGCTGCAAATGTTTTTGAATATACTCAATCCATTTAGCTTTTCGGGAATTTATACGGATTTATTTTTTCTTTTTTAGAGTTTAAAATTTTAAGCATAGCTAGGTTACGCTTATAAATTAAAACAAATAAAAAAGGAAAAAGAAAAAGTAGAAAACTCTAAAAGCTATGTGGTTTGAGTATATCCAAGAGTGGCTTATGAACACACTGAATATTATACTCTGAATAGCTCTAGCTTTATAGTTCTATTTTGACTTTATCGATAGTCTCTATCATAGAAATATAACTTTGTGGACAAACCAAAAATACCATTTATTGTTGTTTTATTGGAATATTTAAAAAAAAAATTATTATCTTTGAATAATATTTAATAATTATTAACTTAAAATTAAAAATGATGAAAAAATTAACAATTTCTGTAGTAGCTTTATTGATGTTTCAATTCAGTTTTGGACAAGCGGTAAGAGACCGTAATGTAATCCCTGTAGCAGTTAATCTAAACCAAGTACTTAGAATGACAATTTCTAATGGAGGAAACATTGAATTTACATTTAATACTATAGATCAATACAAAAATGGTATTTCTGGAGATCAAGCAGCATCTACTTCTGCAGGTACTGTTGCAGCAAACCCTATGTATGTAACCGATTTTATTGTAGCTTCATCAACAAGATGGCTAATTACTTATGGTGCAGAAGAACTAACTTTTATAGGTACAGATAATCCTGTTAACACATTAACTCTTGATAATGTAGGTTTTAGTATTGTAAACTCAGGAATTCATACATTTGAAACTGCAGGTGCTAAAGGAACAACTGCTGGAGAAGAATTATGGAGTACTCCTACAAATTCAGCTTCTGAAGTTGCAGCATTACAAGCTTTTCCTATTGTGTTAATAGAAGATAATGATTCTGGTACACAAGCTAATGCAGGAGACGAAACAGACAATGCATTTCAATTAGTATGGCGTTGTGGTACTGCTGAATCAGGAATTTCAGATACAACTCCTATGAATGCACAAAATCTTATAGATCAAAACCCATCTCCAACACCAGACAGATATGTTGTAAATGTATTATTCGATTTATCTATAGATAATTAGAAAATAAAAAACAAAAAAGAAATTGCAAGATAAATCCTTATTTTGCAATTTTTTTTTTGTTAAAATAAAAAAAACTAAATGAGTTGGTCTATAAAAATTGTACTACTTAGTATTTTGCTATCATTTTCTTTTAAAGGAAATGCTCAAGAGTATAATTATGCACGACTTTCAATTATATATGGAGGTGATATTCCTTTTAATTTTAAAACTATAGATAATTATAAAAATGGAATAAGGATAGATGAAGGAACAATTATTGGTGTAACATTAGTTGATAGTAATCAAACAGGAGCAGACTTAGAAGGTTTCGACCTTCGTTTTAGATCGTTTAATGCCCAAGCTAATATTGAAGGAACTAACGGAAACTTACCTTTATCAACTATACAAGTTGAAGCAAATAATAATTTAGGATTGCCTGCACCGTATGCCAACTATACCGGATTACAATCTTTAAGCACAAGCTGGATTAATCTTGTTGAATATACACAAAACCCTGTAAATCCTCCAGATTTTAATAATCTAAGTTGGGCTATTCATCAAATAAAGATTTCTTACGAATGTGGTGTTGCAACAAGCTTATTAGGTGCAGAATCTGATTATTATTCTGTAGAAATTGAGATTGAATTAGTACCTACCGGACCAGGATTTTAGTTTAAGTATATTATAAATAAAATACTCGTTTAAATTGATGCCCAATTATAAAAATATTTTATAGCGAGTTTTAAATGATAACTAATGAAATATGTTTTAAACATATATTTCTTATTAATACTTTTTTTGTTGACATATAGCACTAAGCTTATGTCACAAAATACTGAACCAATAGATAGTACACTTGTTTCAGAATTGCAAGATGTGTCTTTGAATTTTGTAAAAACACATATTTCTCAAACACCTGATTCTTTATTTTTTAATGTAATTAAAATTGATAACAACAGTTCTAATACTATTAGAGGTAAGCTAACAATAACTCTACCAAGTGGATTTCAACTTATTTCACAAAATAATATGAGTATTGATATAAATGCAAATCAATCATATTATTACCCTATCAGAGCCTCTATTCCTACAGAAGTAGAAGGCGGTAAAAATTATCTTATAGTTGCCGATTTTCAAACTAAAGACAAAACTTATTCTAAAAATAATTATATAGAAATTCCGGGTCAGCGACAATGGAAAATGTATATAGAGCAAAAAAGTTTTTATGTTAGCGAATATAAGCAAATTGCAGATTTGGGCATACACCTGCAAAACAGAGGTAATACAACTGAAATGGTAAAGCTTGAATTTAAAGTAGGTCATTTTTTAGATGTTCTTGATTTAGCTGATAATCAAGATTATCTATACATAGAATTACCTCCGCATATCGATACTTTAATAAAATATCCTGTTAGGTATATTGGAAACTACGATAATAATACCGATTTTAATAATATTTGGAAAGAATCTGCTATTACCATTAAATGTTCCAATCAAATATATCAACGAACCGACCATATTTATGTTAACGAAATGGAGAGCCAGTTTGTAAATTTTAAAGACCAAAGACAAACACCTTTAAACATAGAATTGCAATTTAATAATCTGTTATCTAGTTCTCCGGCAAGATATAATGCCTCTGTTTTTGGAACAGTTTTATTTCCTAAAACAAGGGAAGTATCATATCAATTTACCGGACGTAATTTTCTTTTTATACCTTATTCAGAACAAAATTTATCTTTAGAACAAAATGGATATTATAATATACGATATTCTGATAAAACTAAATATTTAGAGATAGGAAGCCAGTTAGGTAACTATTCGTTGCACAACATATATGGCAAAGGTGTTAAAGGTGAACTTAATGTTAATAATAAAAACAAATTTAATTTTGCAATTATCAAAGGTCGTTTTAGACCAGATTATGCTGGTTCGGTAATGTATTCGAGAAAACTTGCAAGAAGCTTATCTGCCAATATTGGCTTTACATACGAAGATAATAACAGTACAAATTACGATGCCTACTCATTACAATTAGGCGGCGGATTTTCGTTTCTAAAACATCATAGCTTAGGTTTACAAATACTGCCTACTCTAACTAAGTTTAACGACCTAAATAACAACCCGTTAAATCCTCAAGATACTTCTCTAATTGGATTTTCGTATCAAGTGTTTTATGCATTAAGATACACCAAATTTAATTTTAGAATAACAAATACAAATAGTTTAAATAATTATATTACAAATAGTAATAATAATAGATGGAATGCATATGGTAACTACAAGATATCAGACAAAATAAATGCAAATTTAATTTATGATAGATCAAAAATTTTAAACACAAGGTATCCCGATCGTTTTACAAAACAAGCTAATTATAATATTAATGATGTTGGTAGATTAATTTTTGGATATGCCGCCTCCAGAAGAATATATTATATGATTGGACCAATGTATAACGGCATTTATCAACGAACATATCACCCTAACAATATCTATAATAGCCACTATAAAAATGCGTATTATGCATTAAGTTTTTCTACACGTTTTCGTTTACCTAAAAACAAATCTATTACACCTAATATTAATTTAGGGCTTTCTAATGCTTCTTTTAAAAATACAGACCCTAACTTACCACAATTAAAAGAAATAAATAATGTTAAAAGCATTCGTGTTGGTATAAATTATTACAGTAAAATATTTAGAATGAGTGCATACTATAACAATGGTTTAGCTGCTGTTTCTCAGCAACAATTATTGTATGATGGTAATTGGATTAATTCAGAATCTATTCAAATACGACCTCAAATTGAGAAATTTTTTATGAATAATACCATGAGGGTTTCATCTTATATAAATTATATATACAGAATGCCTTCGGGTCGTGAAAGTATTAATTTGAACCTAAGCCTAAGTTTTTATTTAAAACATGGTTGGTCTTTTTATGGTTCGGCAAATATTTATAGCACTAGCAGAGACGATTCAGAGTTTGGACGTATTACTAATCGTAATTTTTATGTTTTTATTGGCATAAAAAAAGCTTTTGATATTCCTCAGCCTAGAATTAAATATTACGATTATGATTTTGTATTTTTTCACGACAAAGATGGAAACAAAAAACTTGATGAAAACGAACGAGTTATCCCAAATATGATGATGAAACTCCAACAAAATAGAGATGTAGAGTATAAAAAAAGTAATTTTATAGAAGTAGATTTAGTTTCTAATGCTGATGGCGAAATATCTTATAAAAATTTACCGGAAGGACAGTATAAAGCTAGTATAGAATCTCTAGATAACCTTGAGAATTTATATATTTTAAACGGAAGAGACCAAAATATTACTGTAAACAAAGATTCGCTTTATTATATTCCTCTCACAGAGAGTTATAAAGTGATAGGGCAAATTAAACTTAAAAGAGACCCTAATAGTGGTGAGGGAAAAATTGATGTATCAAACATTAGAATTACAGCTCAATCAAAAAAAGGAGATACTTATTCTGTATTAACAGATTCTAAAGGAGGATTTATTTTAAGTATTCCGCAAGCAGGACAATATAAAGTATTTGCCAATGAAGTATTAGGCGAGAATTTTAGCTTAAAAAAATCGGAATACACAGTTGATTTTAACGGTATAAAACAAATTGTTATAGATTTTGTTTTTGTTGAAAAAGAAAGAGGAGTTAACTTTAACAATGGACAGTACGATTTTAAATCACTTCAAAAAAATCAAACAGAATAATTTTTTGTGGAGAACTCTAAAAATTAGTTTTTCAACAAAAGAAGTCAGCTTGTGTTGAGTATATATAAAAATCCAAGCAACTTTTTTTTATTTCCTGCGTCATTAATAATATATTATTATAAATTCACGCAATGAGAAATATTTACTTATTTATTGCAATACTTGCCATTCAGCATGCATTTACGCAGGTAGTTATAAATGAGTATTCATGTTCAAACATCTCTAATTATCAAGATAATTATTCAAAGTATGAAGATTGGATTGAATTATATAATACAGAAGCTACAAGTATTGACCTCACAGGATATTATTTAAGCGACAAATCAACAAATCCTACAAAATGGATATTTCCTGCAATTACTATTCCTGCAAATGGTCATTTAATCATATTTGCTACAGGTAGAGATGAATATAGCGGTGGAAATCTTCACACAAATTTTAAATTAACACAAACAAAACCTGAGAAAATTATTTTTTCTAATCAATCAGGAACAATTATTGAACAAGTTACATTATCTCCAAATCAAATAAATCATTCAAGAGGCAGAACAACTGATGGAGCTAGCACTTGGTCTGTTTTTACCACTCCAACACCAGATGCTGCCAACATCAATGCCGTAGATGAATATGCAACAACTCCTATTTTTAGTTTAAATGCAGGTTTATATACAAGTGCAATTAACTTAGATATTACTTCTCCTGACCCAAATATAACAATATATTATACAACAGATGGAACAAGCCCAACAACATCTTCAACTCCTGTATCAGGCTCAATTAATATTAGTTCAACAACAGTTATTAAAGCCAAAGCATTTAGTAGCACTTCGTCGGTTCCTCCTAGTTTTATAGAAACAAACACTTATTTTATTAATGATGTTCACACAATGGTTGTTTTATCAATTAGTGGAGATCAGCTTAATGATTTATTAGCTGGCTCATATGATGAGCCAAAAGGTGTTTTAGAATATTTTAATGCTAATCAAACTTTAGTAGATGAGGCTTCAGGATATTTTAATAAACATGGTAATGATTCTTGGGCATACAATCAACGTGGAGTTGATTTTATTGCAAAAGATCAATTTGGAATTAATAATGTTATTCATGAAAAAATATTCAGAACAAAAACACGACATAAATTTCAACGGCTTATAATTAAAGCGGCTGCTAATGATAACTATCCTTTTGAAACTGGAAGTGCACATATTCGAGATTCGTATATCCACTCATTGTCGCAAATTGGTCATTTAAAGCTTGATGAAAGGTCTTATGAACCATGTATTTTATATTTAAATGGTAAATATTGGGGAGTTTATGATATTAGAGAAAAAGTAGATGATGCTGATTTTACAGATTATTATTTTGATCAAGATAAAAATAATCTGCAATTTTTAAAAACATGGGGAGGAACATGGGCAGAATATGGAGGCGTACAAGCACAAACAGATTGGGATGAAATTAAGAACTATATTTTATCAAATGATATGTCAATTCAATCTAATTTTGATTACGTTACATCTGTTTATAATTGGAAAAGCTTAGTTGATTATGTTGTCTTAAATTCTTATGTGGTTTGTTCTGATTGGCTTAATTGGAATACTGCATGGTGGAGAGGGTTAGATGTAAATGGCTCAAAACGTAAATGGAGATATTCTTTATGGGATATGGACGCTACATTTGGGCATTATATTAATTACACAGATATTCCCACTCAAAATGCAAGTGCTGACCCATGCAATCCTGAAAATCTAGACAATCCTGGTGGTCAAGGTCATATACCAATATTAAATGCTTTAATGACTAACGAAACATTTAATCAGTATTATATTGCTAGATATGCCGATTTATCAAATACTGTTTTTTCTTGCGATTTTATGCAAGCACATTTAGATAGTCTTATTAATTTGATTGAACCTGAAATGCAAAGGCAAGTAGATAAATGGGGTGGGTCAATGACAGATTGGCAAGAAAATGTTCAAACTCTCAGAGATTATATAGACGATAGATGTGCCGAAATAACAGATGGAATGATAGATTGTTACGATTTAACAGGTCCTTTTAAAATTACGGTATTAGTTGAACCACCTGGTTCGGGCAATGTTGTAATTAATTCTACAAACCTAAGTAATTATTCTTATCCTTGGACAGGAGAATTTTATGGTGCTATGAATACATTACTTTATGCAAATGATGCTTCAGGTTGGGATTTTGACTATTGGGAATTAGCAAACAATACAGTGTTGCCAAATATAAATGATGAACATGTAACAGCTGATTTTATGGCAAATGATACTATTATTGCACATTTTATAACTACATTAAATCCTTTTATTGGTAATGATACAACTATATGTTTCGGCGATTCTATTTTATTAGATGTAGGATATTCTGGGGCAACATATATTTGGCAAGATGGTTCTACAGATTCAACATTATGGGTTAGTGAGGCTGGAACATATTCTGTTACAGTTAGCAAAGGTTTTAGCGAAGCAAGTACTAGTATAACTGTTACAATAAATTCACCTCCAGTTTGTACAGATATTACTCTTTGTAATGGTACTAGTGCTAATTTACAAGTATTAGGTGGTGTAAGTTATTTATGGAGTCCTGCCGAAACTCTTAATAGTAATACAATTCAAAACCCAATTGCTAGTCCATCTGTTACAACAACTTATACTGTAACTATTACTGATAGTATTGGGTGCGAATATATTGCTGACCTTACAGTTTTTGTTTCACCCCCAATTAATTTAGATGTATCAACTAATAATGATACAGTTTGTTCAAATGAAAATGTATATATTACAACTCAAGTAACTGGAGGAATAGGTGCTCCTTACTCATTATATATGAATGGTTCAGATATTTCTAATACTGTAATTGTTAGCCCAGACACCACAACAATTTATCAAATATCTGCTCAAGATAGTTGTGGTTCTTATGTTGATACTTTTATAACAATTTATACATATACAATTCCAACAATTAATATATCATCAAATTATATAGATGGTTGTCAGCCGTTTACGATTGAGTTTATAGAGAACGGAAGTGTTGATAATCAGAGTTTTGCTTGGAACTTTGGTGATGGTTTTATGTCAGTACTTCAAAATCCCAAACATCTTTTTGAAACAGCTGGAGTTTTTGATATTAGTATTGATGTTGAAAATATTTATGGTTGTAAGAATTCAAAAACTATTTATAATATGATTAGTATAAATCCAAAACCTATTGCTAAATTTACAGTAAATGCAGAAATTACAAGTATTATAGAATCGAGTGTTTATTTTACTAACTATTCTTTATTTGCCGATACTTATATATGGGACTTTGGCGATGGAAGCAGTTCTAAATTAAAAAATCCTATTCATACATTTCCCAATTATACAACAGGTAAATATAATGTTGAATTAATTGCTTCAACAAAATTTTCTTGTAAAGATACAGCTAATATTGAGATAACAATTAACGATGAATTTACATTTTTTGCACCAACTGCATTTACTCCAGATTTTGATGGATTAAATGATGTTTTCATGGTTTATGGAAATGGTATTGATAACAAAAATTTTAATATGATTATTTATAATCGTTGGGGTGAGTCTATTTTTGAAACAAATGATATGCTTTATGGTTGGAATGGTATGATGCAAGGCAGAATGTGTAGTTCTGATACCTATTACTGGTTAGTAAAATATAAGAATATTCAAGGGGCTCAATATACAAAAAGTGGTAATGTTACATTAATAAGATAATGGATTGAATATATCTAAAATTCAATAATAATATCATTAGTAATTGTAACTGTATCTAAATAAACGCCATAACCTGTCCAAACACCAAGTGCATTACCTGTTATATTTGTTTTAATTGTAGTAGGTGCTGCAAATGGATTTCCATTATTTGATGCTTGTTGTTCTGCCGTTTTCCAATAATCGTAGCTAATAACGTCTATTGAGCAAAATTTTACAGCAACAGTTTCTCCGCGTAAAAATGCCCAATAAGGAGGCTCATTATCTTTTGTTTCATAATCTTCTGGTGGTCGTGCGGGGTCTTTGCCTCTTATTATTCCATTTTCAATATATTGCCCGTTTGCTAATTTATCATCTCCAAGAGAAAAATTAGCATGAACAAACACATAATCTTTTCCAAATGTTTTTGTATAAACTCTGTAGAAATTACCAAGCTCAGGGGGGTCTTGACCATAAGCCCATAACATTCCAAATGTATCGTTTGGCGATTGATATGTATATTTAATACTATCTAACGGGACAATTTTTGGGATAGTTGTGGTTGATTCATATACTTTTCCATTTACTTTAACTTTAAGATTGTACACACTTCCTTCTTTTCCAATTATTTTAGAGCCTACATAACGATATGGCGGAACTGTAAAAAAATTTGGCTCAATTTTAAGTGAGTCAATTGTTACTCCATCAGAAACTGTAATAACAGCATCAAGAACCATCATATCTGATAATGAATTTGTATCAACAGGGTCGAAATAGCCTTGATTTTTTGTTACAATTACATAAGGATATTGTCCTGTTTCAATAGCCCCTTCTATAACTATTTTTATTTCTGCATCAGGAACATCTATGTCAATATCTTTTTGACAGGAAATAATTATTATTGATAATATGAATAATATATATTTATATGTTTTCATTTTATATTCTTTTATCCACATAATTTAAAATTTAAAACTCCAAGTTAAAGCTGGTAATATTGGAAATAATGATACCTGCTTTCCTGTTACAGAATAATTACCTTGCGAAATACTACCTTTTTCTTCGAAATAAATAAAATACGGATTATAATGATTATACACATTATATATTGAAAAATTCCAACTAGATTTAAACTTTTTCTTCTTTAAAGCTCCAGGTGTCCATGTTACCGATATATCAGCTCTGTGGTAATCTACCATTCTATAAGAATTTCTATCGCCATACTCCACACTAATTCTTCCATCAACAATATAACGAGACATAGGCATAGTTGAACTATTACCAGTTGCATATACAAATATTGCCGAAACTTGCCATTTCGGACTAAACTCGTACGATGCAATTATTGATAAATCATTTCTTCTATCATATTTTGCAGGAAAAGGGTCTCCATTATTAATATCATCGAACCAACGTGTTGTTTTACTCCATGTATAACCAATCCATCCATTAAATTTTCCAAAACGTTTTTTTAAAAATAATTCTATTCCGTAAGAGTTACTTGTGCCAAATGTGAAATTATTGTCAGCATTATCGCCAACATCATCGCCTGGTGTTTTACCATCTTGGTACTCAATTAGGTTATCCATATCTTTGTAATATACCTCAATCGATGTTTCAAACATATTATCTTTAAAATTACGAAAAAAGCCAACAGAATATTGAGTTGAAAACTGTGGTTTTACAATATCGGTACTCGAAACCCATACATCAGTAGGTAAAGTTGCTGAAGCAACATTTGCCAAATGAACATATTGGTAATTTTGTGTAAATGCAGCTTTTAACGATGTTTTGCTATTTAAAACATAACGTACTGAAATACGTGGCTCAATATGTTTGTATTGAGCAATAACTTCACCTGATGAATAAACTATTGTATCGGTATTTATACCATTCTTATCTTTTATAAATCTATCATATGGACCTACATTTTGATACCAAGTACCTCTTAAACCTGCAATAATTGAAAAGTTTTCGTTAAATTCGTATTCATCAGATAAATAAATTGCCATATCGTTAGCATATTGCTTATTTATTTTACCTGAATCGAAATTTGTACCACCTATACGAGCAGTAACTGATGTTGGCGAAAAAATATGTCTAATATATTCTAGCCCAGTTTTAACTTTATGTTTTACCATTGGATACCACGTTAGGTCTAGTTTTCCTGTATAATCACGAATTCCAGAAAACATTTTAAGTTCAAATTTGTTTTGCTCTGCTCTAAACTCAAACTGATAATCAGACAGAACTGCTGTCATATTCATAAAGAGTTTTTTATTAAAAAGATGATTCCAACGTAGCGAAGCTACACCATTACCCCAAGGAATTTCAACTTTAAAATTTTTATTAGGCTTTGCAAAAGCAAACACATCTTTACCATAATATCCACTTAAAAATATTCGGTCTTTATCGCTAAACCTATAATTAACTTTACCTGTTAAATCGTAAAAATAATATCCTGAACCTTTCATTTGGGCATCAGCAGGAATAAAAGGATCCATAAGAATATCAATATATGTACGCCTTGCTGAAAAAATAAACGAAGCTTTATTTTTTAAAATAGGGCCTTGTACTGTAAGTCTTGATGCAATTGTGCCAATTCCTCCTTCAACATGATAAGTTTTATTATTCCCCTCTTTCATAGAAACCTCAAGAACAGATGATAAACGACCTCCAAATTCGGCTGGCATACCACCTTTTATGATGTTAACATCTTTTATTGCATCAGCATTAAAAATTGAGAAAAAACCAAATAAATGTGATGCATTATATACTGTTGAACCATCAAGCAAAACTAAGTTTTGGTCAGGACCTCCGCCTCTAACATAAAAGCCTCCATTTCCTTCGTTTGCCGATTGTATTCCAGGAAGTAGCTGAAGGGTTTTCATTATATCAACCTCGCCCATAAATGCAGGTAGCTTTTTTATTTGTGCTACAGGTAATTTTACAGCTCCAATTTTTGTATCTCTAATATTTTCATCAGATTTAACGCCTGTTACAACAACTTCATCTGTCATTATACTTGATGGTGACGAATCTATATTTTTTTTAATATCCTTATCTAATTTTATTTTAAACTTGTAATCGTCGTAACCCAAGAAGCTTACTATTACTGTATAATTGCCTTTAGGAACAGTTATTGAATAAAACCCATATACATTGGTTGTGGTTCCTTTATTAATTTCTTTTATTAAAATATTCGCACCAAGTAAATCTTCGCCTGAGGTGTTGTCTTTAACAAAACCACTTAATGTATATTTTTGAGCAAATAAGTGAGCTGAAATTGTAATTATTAATATAATTAGTATGCTTTTCATTAGTTAGTTAAGTTTACTTTAAACCAAATATCTATATCTTTAGCTAGCTCAGGGCGGTGTTCAAAAGAACTGGTTTCACTACTATGCCTTCCTTTTCTTTTGTCAGCATTTGAATTAAAAATATTATTGTTGTTTTTTTCGTTTTGTTTATCTTGCATGTCAATATCAAATCCATCAATATTAATACCTAATGAAAAAATATTAAACTTAGTATTCGATATTAGATTAAAGGGTATTTTTGTAAAATACTGTAAATTACCATTATCATCTGCCTTTAATTCCACAGTTACATCTGCATCTTTATCATAGGCATTAAAAATATGAATCTTTTTTTCTTTTATGAATTTAACTGTGCTTGAAGTTTTTTGAAGCATCAATCCAAGTTTTACTGTTCGTTCGTTCAAGTTATTAATATTAGATTCTACTCGTTTTTTATCTTTTCTTGATAATTGATCTGTTTCAAAAATAGGGTAGTTTAAAAACATGCCCTCATTCTTTTTTGCTGTTGTATCTATTTGGATTTTTATACCCAAATTAACGATTTTTTTAATTGTTGTAGGGTTTTCTGTATCTAGCCTAATGTATAAATTTAGAGAATCGTTACTTACTAACCATCGCAAACGACTATTTGTATCGTAACCAGAGTATATAGTTTCTTTGTCAAATTCCGATTCATTAATACTATGATATACAGGTAAACTTACACAAGATGAAAGAATAACTGATATTGCTACTACTATTATTAGTTTTTTATACATATAGTTGTTTAAAGTGTAAAGATAAAAAGTTTGTAATGTTTACAAAGTTAAAAGATATTAAATTAGTATTTTTATAAAAATGAATGATGAAAAAAAATATTCAGTTTGAAAAATAATAATTATCTTTGAAACTAAACCGTAAAGTATTCTTACATAAAATATTTAATGAAACCTATAATTAATTGGTTTGAACAACATCAGAAAGCTTGTTTGTTTAAAAAACATATAGGTGTTAACTGTCCTGGGTGTGGAATGCAAACTTCATTTATTGAGTTGCTTAAAGGTAATTTGGTTGAAAGTATAAAAACATATCCTCCACTAATTCCAATTATTGTTTTATTTACGATACTAATATTACACCTAATTTTTAAATTTAAAAATGGAAGTAGTGTTTTAAAATATTGGTTTATTTTTACGGTTGGAATAACTATTTTTAGCTATATTTATAAAATTATTTTTATATAATAAACAATTACAGAATGGAACAAGAAACAAATAATAATACCCAACAACAAAACATTCAATCTCAGTTTATAACTAAACCAGATTTACCAAGTGCAACCGCTATATTAGTTTTAGGTATTATATCTATTGCATCGTTTTGGTGTTACGGAATTGTTGGTATAATTACAGGAATTATTGCTCTTGCAATTAGTGGAACTCCAAAAAGATTGTACAACGAAAATCCTGGAAAATACTCAGAAAGCTCATTTAAAAATTTAAATGCAGGAAGAATTACTGCTATTATTGGACTTGCATTATCAGGTATTTGGGTTGTGGTAATTTTAATATATGTATTAGTTATTGGTGCTGCTGTTGCCGGAATGGGTGGATTTTAAATTATGAATATACAACAACGAATTAACGCATTATCACTTTTAGGTGAAAAACTAAATAATGATAAATTACCAAGTTCTGTTTTTCGAAAAGCAGAGGCAAATAACCGATGGTTTGTTAAAGAAAGTATTGAATTTTCGTTAAGCGAAATATCAAACATGCTTAAAAAAGAAAATTTGGAAAACTGGGTTAATTTGTATCCGCAAATAAATAATTACGCAATACAAAAAAGCGTAGGTGTAATTATGGCGGGTAATATTCCTTTAGTTGGGTTTCACGATTTTTTATCTGTTTTAATAACTGGGCATAAAATAATTGTAAAATTGTCGAGTAAAGACAATATTTTATTGAAAGAAATTACTAATATTTTAATTGATATTGAGCCACAGTTTCAAAATTGCATATCGTTTACCGAAGCTACATTAAAAAACTTTGATGCAATTATTGCTACAGGTAGCAATAATTCATCAAAATATTTTGAATACTATTTTGGTAAATACCCTAATATTATTAGAAAAAACCGTACATCGGTTGCAATTCTAACAGGTAATGAAACCGAACAAGATTTTAAGAATTTAGGTAAAGATATTTTTACTTATTACGGCTTGGGCTGTAGAAATGTATCAAAACTTTTTGTTCCTGACGATTACAATTTTGTACCATTTTTAGACGCATTAAGTGAATTTGAGTATGTTTATATAAATAATAAATATGCAAATAATAGAGATTATAATAGCTCGGTATTATTGCTAAATAAAGTTAAACATTACGATAATAATTTTTTAATTCTAACAGAAAATTTAGGTTATTCTGCACCAATTTCAGTAGTATATTTCGAAACTTACTCAAATATTGAAACAGTATATAAAAGCATGGAAATTAATAATGAGAAAATTCAGTGCATAGTTTCAAATATTTCAGATAAATTTATTAATTTTGGTGGAGCTCAAAGCCCAAGCTTAAACGATTATGCTGATAATATTGATACTTTGGAGTTTTTACTAGAACTTTAACACCTACCACTATGATTTTTGAATTTAGAATAAAATGTAAAGACGATAAAAATAATTTTGCTTTAACAATACTTGTTGATGAAAATCAAACTTTTCTAGATTTTCATAACACAATACATATGTATTCTAGTTTTGATACCATTCAAATGACCTCATTTTTTATATCTGATGACGATTGGAACAGGGGAACCGAAATTACTTTAATGGAAGTTGATGACAAAATACCTTCGATGGAAGAAACTAAAATTAACGAACTGGTAAATAATAAGGGTGGTAAACTTTTGTATTTATTCGATTTCTTTTCTGACCGTTTTTTTAAAATAGAACTGGTAAACATAATTGACAAAAATAATAAAAAACGATTACCATTGTGTACTAAAGTTGTTGGGGAGGCTCCTCAACAAATAATTATTGATACTGAATTAGACGAACTATTAAACGATGAAGATAATAGCTCAGAAAATTATGATAATGAAAATATAAGCTTCGAAAATATTGATGACTTAGATATTTAATATATGTATATACGTGTATATCAATGAAAGTTATTTAAAAAAATATACATTTTTATCTGAAAATATTATAATAGTAACAATTTTATCATTACTTTTGTATTACTAAATAAGTTTTAGTTGTTGTTTTTATGTTTTTTCATTTAAGGTTACCGCTCGGTAACCTTTTTTATTTCCCTAAATGTACGTTTCTTAATAAATCGTTTACTGTTTTAACAGGATTAAAAGTAATAATTGGCACTTCAATAAATAATGTAATCCAATTCGCCATTGCACCGTTCCATAGTCCTGGTAACTCCTGAGCTTTTAGTTGTTTCCCATCTTTATATTTCTCTGAAATAAAACCTGCTTTATTATTTACAAACTCTAATAAATTAAACTTATTTCCCTTATAATCTTTTGTGGCACAAACTAAATCAACAGGATTAAAATGCGTCGCATTTTTCACAATTCCTTTAGCATTATTATCAATTTCGGCACTTTCAATAATTTGCAATTGATTAGTTCCGTCAGGTTCTTTTACCCAGAAAGGACCACCTCCGGGTTCTCCTTCGTTTTTAACCATACCACAAACTCTTATTGGACGATTTAATTTTTTCTTTAAATATTCTAATTTTTGTTTAGTATTAAAGCCTTTATAACTATCAGTAAATTCAATACACAAATCTGTTTTTACAAAGTTTTTTATTTCTTCTATATCATACTCAGCATTATCAATACCGCTTAAATAGGTTTCGATCTGCTTTTTTACTGCGAGTAAATAACCTGCTATTACTTGTTTATATTTAATAGTTTCATCAATATATTTTTGATGCACAACATTATCAATATTTTTTATAAAAACAATATCAGAATCAATATTGTTTAAGTTTTCGATTAAAGCACCGTGTCCTGCTGGTCTAAATAATAAGCTACTATCGTTGTTTCTAAAAGGTTTGTTGTTATTATCAACAGCAATAATATCTGTTGAGCTTTTTTGTTCGGTTAATTCTATGTTGTAATTAACATTAAATTCTTTTTCAAATAATAATTTAAGTTTACTTATTCTATTAGTAAATAATTGTTTGTGCTCGGCAGAAACAGTAAAAACTAAATTAGAATTTTCTTCTTTGTTTTTTGCATATTTTGCGGCTTCAATTAAATGTTCATCTAACGATGTGAAAATACCAGATTTATATTTATGAAATTTTATTAATGCTTTAGGTGAAAAACCATAATTTAAACCCCCATCATTTAATACTAAGCCTATTATTTTTTGATAATTATCGGGTTTTAATTCAATATTTAATAAATTTAATATATAATCTAACTCAGTATAAAATGCAAATTGTTTTATATTATTAAAAAAAGTTTTAACATCAGAAAAGTCGTCAATATTTGGATTGTCAGCATTAAAAAAATCAAACAAAGCCTTAAACATTCTACTTGCGGCACCACTTGCAGGTACAAATTTACTTATGGTAATATTTTTACTCTCTTGTTTGTAAAACTTAATTATTTCATTAGTTTTTTCAGTATTTAAAATTATAATTCCATTGTTAGGTGTCGCAGGCTTTACAAGGTTTGCAAAAGGAAAACCATTAATGAAATTTTGTATTTGTTGTTCTACTTTAGCTTTGGTTAAGCCTTTTTTAGTAATTTGTTTTAGGTCGGTTTCTGTAAACATAGTTTTAATTTTTGTGCTGTAAAAATAATATAACTTATATACACATCAAACTTAAATTTGTTTCATATATTCAATCCATTTAGCTTTTTGGAAATTTATACGGATTTATTTTCTCTTTTTTAGAGTTTAAAATTTTAAGCATAGCTTGTTACGCTTACTATTTTAAATAAATAAAAATGGAAAAATACAAAGAATAAAACACTGAAAATCATGTAGATTAAGTATATGTGTGCATTTATAATCGGCTGTTATTAAGCGAATAAACAGTTAAGTAATTAAACGAAATAAATATTAGTTATACATATATGAGATAATCAAAATAATAAATTAAAATAAAACTATTAAAAAACCGTTCAGATACAATTAACAATATTTATATCAATACATTTTAAAACACAAACTGAAATTTATTAATTTGTAAAAAATAATTATATGGACGGAATAAAAATTCTTTGGGCTGATGACGAAATAGATTTACTACGTGCCCACGTTATGTTTCTTGAGCAAAAAGGCTTTATTGTTACTACAACAACAAATGGTATTGATGCTATAGATTATGTAAAAAACGAACCTTTCGATATAATTTTTTTAGACGAAAATATGCCTGGACTTACTGGAATTGAAACTCTCGATAAAATTAAACGATTTAATTCGGCTATTCCTGTTGTAATGATTACAAAAAGCGAAGCTGAGGATATTATGGAGGATGCAATTGGTTCTAATATTTCAGATTATTTAATAAAGCCTGTAAATCCAAATCAGATTTTACTTATAATTAAAAAAAATGTTGATAACAAACGAATTGTAACCGAAAAAACAACTCAGGCATATCAAACTGCATTTGGTAGCTTAGGTATGGAAATAAACGATTCGCTAGATTTTAATGATTGGAAGGCTGTATATAAAAAGCTTATTTTTTGGGAATTAAAATTGAAAAATTCCGATGAAAAAACAATGGATGATGTTTTAAATATGCAGAAAAAAGAAGCAAATAATTCGTTCGCAAAGTTTATTAAAAGGAATTATATAAGTTGGTTTCACGAAAATTCAAATGAACGTCCTGTTATGTCTCATACTCTTTTTAAAGAGCGTATTTTTCCGTTTTTGGAGAAAGATGAAAAGGTTTTTGTTATGCTTTTCGATAATTTGAGATACGACCAATGGAAAACACTTTTGCCATATTTTAACGAGTATTATAATATTGATGAAGATGATATTACATGCTCAATATTACCAACAGCAACGCAATATTCACGTAATGCAATGTTTGCCGGTTTAATGCCATCTGAAATAGATAAATTATATCCTGATATTTGGTTAAACGACGAAGAGGAAGGTAATAAAAATGAGCATGAAAAAGATTTACTTTTAAAGCAACTAAAACGTTATGGATTAGATAAAAGCGTTTATTACGATAAAATATTTAACAACAAACAAGGCTTAAAATTACTTGATAATATTAAACAAGTACTTACTTATGATTTTATTACAGTAGTTTTTAATTTTATTGATATTATGTCGCATGCTCGTACTGAGATGAGAATGATACGTGAACTTGCCGAAGATGAAGCGGCTTATCGTTCAATTACAAAATCGTGGTTTGAGCATTCTTCAATTTTAGAATTATTAAAAAAATTACAAGAAGAAAAAGTAAAAATAATTATTACAACCGACCACGGTACTGTACGGGTATTAAATCCAATAAAGGTAATTGGTGATAAAAATACTACAACAAATTTAAGATATAAGCATGGTAAAAGCCTAAGCTATAAACAAAAAGAAGTTTTTGATATACAAAAACCTGAACAGGCATATTTACCTAAATCAAATATGACTTCGAGGTATATATTTTCCTTAAATGACGATTTCTTTGCTTATCCTAATAATTTTAATTATTATGTTAAGTATTATAAAAATACTTTTCAGCATGGTGGCGTTTCCTTAGAAGAAATGATGTTACCTTTTGTTGTTTTATCACCAAAATAACGTGTGAAAATGGAATTAATAATAAAAGATTTAAATAATATTGAAACAATTGCTAAAGATTTTATTTCAAAAATTGGCAATGATAAAATAATATGCTTTAATGCTGAAATGGGTGCAGGTAAAACTACATTTATTAAAGCTATTTGTAAGGTGTTAGGTGTAATAGATATTGCTACAAGTCCTACATTCTCTATTATTAATGAGTACAATACATCTGAAGGTGATTTAATTTATCATTTCGATTTCTACAGATTGGAACAGCCTGAAGAAGCTCTCGATTTTGGGTTATACGAGTATTTAGATAGTGGTAATTTGTGTTTTATTGAATGGCCAGAAATGATTGGCGGTTTACTTCCAGAGAATATTCTAGAAGTATCTATTATAGTAAATGAAAATCAGGAAAGAGTAATAAGTTTTTAATTCTTGGCATTAATGTTGTATCACAAATTGAAAATATAAAATCATATAAAAATGAAAAAGAATATTCTTTTAATATTAGTTGTTGTAAGTGTAATTTTTAGTTCTTGTTATAAAGAAGGTCCTGTAGGTCCTGCTGGTCCAAGAGGCTCTAACGGGCAAGATGGTGTTGATAGTGAAACCTCAAAAGTTTATTATTTCGATATTGAATTAAATAAATTTAAGCCTCAAATATATAACAGTTCTTGGGTAACTTATTCGTATATTGATGGCGTAACAATTACTGATAACGATATGGTTATGGCTTTTGTTAATCTAAGCTCAGACGGAAATGGTGATAACTATTGGCAAGCAATGCCTCATAATGAATATGTTGATGAACTTGATTTCTTTATTCAACATTCATTTGGTATAATGGGAATAGATGATGATTCGGGTAATAATGAATATTTTGCAGGTGATATAATGTTTTCGCTTAGAACTAACACTGGAGTTAAACCTTATATTCCTATGAATACTACTGCATTATTACGTTATAATGTTTATATTTTAAAAGGTACTCAAGGTAAAAGTGCAAAATTGCCAGATTATGTTGATAAAAATAATAAATCGGAAGTTGAAGCTTATTGTAAGAATTTAGCTTTAAATAGTAAAGAGTAAAATATTTTTTAAATAATTGTTGCACCGAGGTATTAAAAAATATCTCGGTTTTTTTATTTTCTATTTTTTTTACACGAAACTACTTCTGTTTTAGTTTCTTTTTTCTGCTCAGCTTCTTTTTTTGCTTTGTTAGCTTTTAACGCTTTACGTTCTGCGTTTTTTATAGTACAATAAATATTTGTCATTGTTATTTAAATCTGCGTAAATCATTGTATGTAAAACTCCATTCTGGGGTTTCTAAATTATCGTTTTTGTTATCTAATTTATACCAAGGCGAAATATTACTATTATTAGGATTTATTAAAATTTGAGTTTCTTGTGCAGGCATATAACTTTGAGCAAGTAGAATTACTTTCTTACCTTTTGGGTTTTGCATTAAATCAACAACTATAATAGCGTGTCCGTATGGGTTTCCTGTTTGGATAAATACATCGCCAATCTGAATGTCGTTTATATTATTAACTTTTACTAGCTCTTTGTGAAGCGAACCGGTATTAGCATACGAGAAAATATAATCCATATATTTTGTAAACTTTTTATACGAATAATCGCCTTTGGCATAATCGTTAAAATAGCGAGGTTTTCCATCAGATAAAAAGTTAAAATGTATTTGGTTGTATTCTTTTCTTTGATAAAGATATTCGCCACGAAGTCGCATAACGGCATCGGCACACTGTTGTAAATCTCGCTTACCAATTTTCATATTAACTACCGAAATATAAACTCCTTCGTTATTTTTTATTGCACCGTTATAATATTTTACTTTTTCGCCAAAAGGCTTTAATGCTAAGTTACGTAAATAATATGCAAATGAGTTGGTGTCTAATTCTTGCCTTTTGTAGTTTCCAAATTCAACAAATCTGTCTTTAATAGTTTTGGCATTTTCAAATATTACTGATTGGTCCTCCGTAAATTCAATTGTGAGAACAGAATCGGTAACAGTTGTTTTTGTATTTTGTGATATAGTTTCAGTTGTGCAGCTAAATGCGAGGAATAATGATAATATTGACAAATATTTTATCATAAATGCAGATTAATTGAGTTTTGTCATTCTGAGTGAAGCGAAGAATCTAAAATAGTTTTAAATAAAGTGTATTAGATTCTTCACTGCGTTCAGAATGACAAAATATAAGACCTGTTAAAGTCTATTAATTTAAATATTACAATCTATTTTTACGCCAATCGGAAACAGTACTTGTATTTTCTGATGTGTTAAATTTAACTTTGCTCGAAGCTTCATCAATAATTATAGCCGACATCATAGCCGCAATATCAGCATCAGCATTATCGCCATCTAAAACCTCAGGAGTAAAATAATTTTTTACAAAATGAGTGTCGAAATTACCAGAAGTAAAAGCCTCGTGTTGCATTACAAATTTACAGAATGGTAGAGTTGTTTCAATACCAACAATTTTGTAATCGTCAATAGCACGAATCATACGCTCAATAGCTTCTTGTCGGTCTTTTCCGTATGTTATTAATTTTGCAATCATTGGGTCGTAATAAATAGGAATTTCCATTCCTTCTTCAAAACCATCATCAACACGCACACCAATACCACGAGGTGGTTCGTAAACTTTTAGAGTCCCAATATCTGGTAAAAAATTATTTTTTGGGTCTTCGGCATATACACGAACTTCCATTGCGTGACCGTTAAGTTTTATATCATCTTTTGTAAAGCTAAGTTTTTCGCCACGAGCAACTTTTATTTGTTCTTTTACTAAATCTAAGCCTGTAATCATTTCGGTAACAGGGTGCTCTACTTGCAAACGAGTGTTCATTTCTAAGAAAAAGAAATCTAAGTTTTCGTCCAATAAAAACTCAACCGTACCTGCACCCGAATAATTTACTGCACGAGCAACATCAACTGCTTTTTCGCCCATTTCTTTTCTTAACTCAGGAGTTAAAACAGACGATGGAGCTTCCTCAATAACCTTTTGATGACGACGCTGAATAGAACATTCACGCTCGAAAAGTGGAACAATATTACCGTGTTTGTCTGCAATAATTTGTATTTCAATATGACGAGGCGAGCCAACATAACGCTCAATAAAAACAGCTCCGTTTCCAAATGATGATACAGCTTCGCTAACAGCCAAATTCATTTGTTCAACAAAGTCTTTTGGGTCTTCAACTACACGCATACCTTTTCCACCGCCACCGGCCGATGCTTTAATTAAAATTGGATAACCTATTTCGAGCGAAATCTCTTTTGCTGCTTCAATATCAGTAATAGCTTCATCGGTACCAGGTACCATAGGTATTCCGTAGCTTTTAACAGCTGCTTTTGCCGAAAGTTTATCGCCCATTACAGTCATTGCTTCAGGTGATGGACCAATAAGTGTTATTCCTGCTTTATCAAGAGCTCTTGCAAAATCGGCATTTTCAGATAAAAAACCGTAGCCTGGATGAACAGCGTCTACATTAAGTTGTTTACAAAATTCAATAATCTTATTACCTAATAAATACGATTGATTAGATGGTGGTGGCCCCATTAAAACAGCCTCATCAGCATATTTTACAAAGCTTGCATTTCTATCAGCTTCTGAATAAATGGCTACAGTACTTATTCCCATTTCTTTTGCCGAGCGCATTATTCTTAATGCAATCTCACCTCTATTTGCAATCAGTATTTTATTCATTCTTTGTCTTTTTCTACAAAATATTAAATCATATATAATTTTGTAAATATATTAAATTTTGATGATTTTTTAAAAAATAACAGATGCTTGTTCAATAATAAATACGTATAAATTCTCGAAAAGCTAAATGGATATATTGTTATCTTATTTTATTACCCACGTTTAGCACGTTCCCAGTTTACCGATTGCTGCCCTTTTAAGTAACGCCCAAATCCACGCCAAGCAGCGTAATTCATTATGTAAATATAATATGGAAGAAAAAGTATTTTTACTTTAATTTTAAGATTTTTAAGTATCCAGCCAACAAGTACAAGAAAATAAAACAATACTTGTGATGCTAAAAGAATACCATAAATGTTTTTGCCACAACCAATATTATATACAATTAAAAAATTAGTAAGTAAAATTATTGGTAATGAAAATGGAACAACAATCCAACGTAAAACTTTATGCGAAATATATTGAAATGAAAAAATTCCGTATTTAAATGGGTTTAATAAATCTTTTAGCCTAATAATGGATTGAATACCTCCTGCTGCAATTCTAATTTTACGTTTTAATTCTTCTTTAACATCAGCCGAAGCTGTTTCAATAGCATAAGCCTCTGGGTTATATTGAATAGTGTAACCTTTTTTTACGATTCTTAGCGAAATAATAAAGTCATCTAATAATGTATCAGGTTCAACTTTGTCGAAAAGTTCTGTTCTAACAGCAAATAATTCTCCTGCAGCACCAACTGCTGAATATAATTCTGCATCCCAGCGTTTTAATGTGCTTTCGTATTTCCAATAAATACCTTCGCCTGCACCTGCAGCAGCATCGCTATCTTTTGAGACAATACGTTTTTCTCCGGCAACACAACCAACTTTTGGGTCTTTAAATAAATCAACAATTATTCTTATTGAGTTTTCTCCAAGCATTGTATTTCCATCAGAAAAAATAACAATAGGAGTTTTTACAAAATCAACACCTCTATTTAATGCTCCAATTTTTCCGCCTCTTGCATTTTCATGATAAACATCAACACCATCATATTCTCTTAATTTATCAGGTGTGCCATCGTTAGAGCCATCGGTAACCCATACATGCTTTACTTTGTTTTTGGGATAGTTTAAGCTAAAATGGTTTTTAAGTTTTGCGTCAACATAATCTTTTTCGTTATATGCAGCTACAAAAAGAGTAACTTCTGGTTCATACTCTTTTTCTATAATAGTTTTTTTACCAAAAACACGTTTAATTTTCACTAAAATATATAGTAAAATTCCGTAACCTGCGTAAGCGTATACAGCAGTTAAAAACAGAACCCAAAAAATTATTTTTAAAACTAATTCCATAATAAGTATTGTTTGTGCTAAATTATACCAAATGAATTATTAAATGTAGTAATTAAAATAAAATATTTTTTCTTTATTTAAATATAATAATTTATTGCATAACTATCGTTATGGAATAAATTTTAATTGTAGAAGAAAGTAAAAAGATAAAATTTTAATAGTCATTTGATTGTTCTTTTGGTATTATATACGGTTTAAATTAAAAAAGTTATAAATACACTTAAAATAATTATAATAAATATTATAAGTAATATTCTATTTAATATATTATCATCAATATTAGGTTTTGTATCTTTATATGAGTTACAACTTGCCATTATTTGTTTCCAAGATATTTGAATGCTTTTACAATAATTAATAAATCGTTATAAACTTTATAATTTCTAGCATAATTAATATTATTTTTATCAATCTTGTTTTTGTCATTAGTGGTGTAAATGTCAGATAAAGAGATTATACCGTCTTTAATTTTAGGAAGTTTTAAATTTGATTTATTTTTATATCCAACCCACGATTTAATACCTGTAATAACCTTCAATATATTTCCAATAAGGTTTGTTTTGTTATCTACAAAAAGTATTGATATTGGAAGTGTTACTATTAATATAACTGATAAAATAACATCAAAAATACGTTTTAAACGTTTGTTAATTGGCTTTGTAATTGTATTAAAATCAAACGAGTATAAATCACCTTGAGAGTCTAAGTTATTACTTCCTACAACAGTTAAACTATCTGGTGATGCAATTCTAAAAGTGGTGTTTGTATCTGATAATGCAAGAATATTTTTTATAATATCTTGTGAGCTTAGGTCTTTTGCACTAAAAATAATTTCGTCGGGTTTATGAATTTTATTTATTTCTGATATTTGTGAAATATTTCCAATAAATCCTTTTCTTCCATCATTAATAGAAACAAAACCTATAATTTCTGGTTTGTTAATATTTTGGCTTAGTACATTGCTAATTATTGTGGCTTCGTTAATAGATGCTACAATTACAAATCTTAATTTTTTATTAAAATCTAATTTGAATAATGATATTTTGCTGAAATATAAAATATATCTTATTACTGGAATTGAAATTAATATAGTAGCAGAAACGAGAAGTGTTACAGCTCGTGAAAACCGTAAGTTTTCAGGTAATAATGCGTAAAAAACAAGAACAAATAAAGCTCCCGATAAAATACCTTTAATTAGTTGTTTTATTTTTACAGGTTTATCGTAACCACCAATAATATATATATTAAGTAACCAAATAATTATACATCCAATTATTGTAAATTCTAGTACATCGTTAGGGAAATATCCTTCTTTATATTTATATATTTCCCAAAACTTTTTAATGCCAATAAAGCTTCCAGAAATTATTGAAGCATCAATAAGAGGTAGAATAGAACTTTTAATAAAGCGAGAAAATAATGCAATAGCTGCACGCAGATATATTGCGAAATTTATTAAAAATATGAGCAATTTGGCATTACTTCCTGAGAAATGATTTTTTGAAAATATTATCATTGCTTTATAAAAAATACGAACATAATTGATACTACCTTTTTTTGTGCTTTCACCTTTATAGTGAATAATTGTTGTGTCAGGAAAATAGTAATTATTATATCCACTAAGGGTTATTCGGTACGATAGGTCAATATCTTCGCCATACATAAAATACGACTCGTCTAGCATTCCAACTTTATCAATTACCGACTTACGCATAAGCATAAATGCACCAGAAAGTACATCTATTTTATGAATTTTATTTTTGTCTAAATATGTTAAATGATATTTCCCAAATTTCTTTGAATTAGGGAAAAGCTTAGATAAACCAAATATTTTGTAAAAAGCAACATCTGGGGTAGGGAGCCCCCTTTTGCTTTCAGGTAGAAAGTTACCGCTGCCATCAATCATTTTTACACCAAGTCCGCCAGCATCAGTAGTTTTATCCATAAATGCGACAACTTTTTTAAAGGTATCTTCTTCTACAAGGGTATCAGGGTTTAGCAATAAAATATATTCTCCTTTTGCTATTTTTATTGCTTGATTATTGGCTTTTGAAAAGCCTGTATTTTGCTTGTTTTCTATTAATATTACGTTGGTAAATTTTTCTTTTACCATTGCACACGAGCCGTCAACCGAATTGTTATCAACTACAAAAACTTCTGATTTTACGTTTTTTGTTGCACTAAAAACTGAGTATAAACATTGTTCTAAAAAATGTTTTACGTTGTAGTTTACTATTATTATGCTCAGCTTTATATCCGACACAAATGTTATTTTGTTAGTTCTTTAAATAAATCTTCTAAACTTTTTTCTTGTTTCTGCATTGCAAGAACAGAATTGTTGTTCTTAACTGCAAAATTGAATAAATGTTGTCTAATATCATCTTTTATTGATGCTTTTATTAGCCATTTATTTTCATCTATACTTTTAACGTCTTTAATGTAATTTTGTTCCAATAATAACCCGATATCAACTTTTTTTCCAAACTCAATTAAAATTACATTATCAATTTCGGCACTTTCTTCAATTATATTTTTGGTTGAGTCATTGGCAACTACTTCGCCTTTGTTTATTATTATAATTTTATCGCAAATAGCCTCAACTTCTTGCATTATGTGTGTTGAAAGCATAATGGTTTTATCTCGTCCTATTTCAACAATTAGGTTACGTATTTCAATAATTTGATTTGGGTCTAAACCTGTTGTTGGTTCATCTAAAATTAAAATTTCAGGGTTATGAATAAGTGCTTGTGCAAGGCCAACTCGTTGGCGGTAACCCTTAGATAATGAGCCTATAAGTTTATTTTGTTCACGTTCTAAACCTGTTAACGAAATCATTTTGCCAACTGCAGGTTTTATTTCTTTTGTTGGTAAGTAAAATCCTGCGGTATATTGCAAATATTCTCGAATATACATGTCTAAGTATAGTGGATTATGTTCTGGCAGATAACCAATTTTGCGACGAATATTTATATTGTCGTCAAGAATGTTCTGTCCATTTATAAATATATTTCCTTCGGTTTGAGGTAAAAATCCGGTAATAATTTTCATCATAGTAGATTTACCAGCACCGTTTGGTCCAATAAAACCTGATATCTCTCCTGTATTTATTTCGAAACTAACATTATTTAATGCTTTTTGCTCGCCATATTTTTTTGTGATATTTTCTGCTTTTATCGACATATAAACCAATTTTTTAACTCTCTACAAATTTACTATTTTTACACAAATAAACTTTACAATATACTACAATAATGATATATTCGGGTAACTTATTTAAAATGAGTACAGAGAACAGTGAAACTGTTAAATACACGCTAAATTTGGGCGAAAATATAATTCTCATGAACGATTTTATTGGTAAAAAAATAAAATTCAAATACAATGGAGTTATTAATTGTATTCATTGTGGAAGAAAAACTAAAACATCGTTTTCGCAAGGTTTCTGTTACCCTTGTTTTACAACAGTTCCTGAGGCTGACCCCGCAATTATTAGACCTGAGCTTGATATGGCTCACGAAGGTATTGCACGCGATATGGAGTGGGCAAAAACTCATAGTTTGGTCAATCATTATGTGTATTTGGCATTTAGTAGTAATGTAAAAGTTGGTGTTACTCGTTGTACCCAAGTGCCTACTCGCTGGATTGACCAAGGGGCTGCAAAAGCAATAATTTTAGCACAAACTCCGCATAGAAATTTGGCTGGACAAATTGAGGTTGCGATGAAAGAATTGTTTGCCGATAAAACAAATTGGCGAAAAATGCTAAGCAATATTTCTTGTGAAGATGATATATTATTAAATGCGAAAGATGAAGCATTAGAAAACTTTCCTGCCGAATTTGAAGAGTATTATTCTGATGATGATACAATTACCGAAATAAATTATCCTGTAGAAAAGTATCCTGAAAAAATTAAAAGTATTAATCTTGATAAACTGCCTGAGTTTGAAAAAACACTTGTTGGTATTAAGGGGCAGTATCTAATTTTTGATGATAACCATGTTATGAATATAAGAAAACATAATGGTTATTTCGTTGAGATTGAGTTGTGATAATATTGGGTAATCATTTTAACGCAAAAAGGCTGATATAAATATTTATATCAGCCTTTTTAGTATGTATAGGATATATTATTTCCCTAAAAATTCATCAGACAAGTATCTTGCAATAACTAATCTTTGAATTTCAGAAGTACCTTCTCCAATTTGTAATAATCGTTGGTCACGATAAAATCTTTCAATATCGTAGTCTTTCATTAAGCCGTAGCCTCCATGAATTTGAACAGCAACATCAGCAACTTCTTTTGCAATTTCAGAGCAATAAAGTTTACTCATTGCAGCTTCTTTTGCAAATGGGCGTTTGTTATCTTTTAACCAGCAAGCTTTATATAATAAGTTACGAGCTAATTCTATTTTTGTGGCTGCATCAGCCATGTTGAAACCTGTATTTTGGAAAGTGTAAATAAACTTACCAAACTGTTTTCTTTCGTGAGAATATTGCATTGCTAAGTTAAATGCTCCTTGTGCTAAACCTAAACCCATTGCACCAATCGATAAACGACCATTATCAAGTGTAGAAAGCATAATTTTTGAACCATCACCAACTTTTCCAAGTAAATTTGCTTCAGGTACTCTACAATCGTCGAAATATAATTCGGCAGTATCAGAAGCTCTCCACATCATTTTTCCGTGCATTGGCACAGTTGAATAACCTTTTGTGCCTTTTTCTACAATAATAGTTGTATATTCTTTTCTTCCTTTTTTGTCTTCGCCAGTAACAGCTTGTACAGTAGAGCCAATTGCTATATCAGATGCACCGTTTGTAATAAATATTTTTGAACCATTAATAACCCATTCGTTATTTTTAATAACAGCTTTTGTTTTTGTACCTCTAGAGTCAGAGCCAGCATCGGGTTCGGTTAAACCAAATGCCCAAAGTGCATTACCTGTACAAAGTTGAGGTAAATATTTCATTTTTTGCTCTTCAGTACCATAATAGTACAGAGGTCCAATTCCTAATGAGTTATGAGCTGCAAGTGTTGCTGCTTGAGAGCTATCAACTCTAGCAATTTCTTCAACAGCCATAATATACGAAAGAGTATCCATTCCTTGACCACCATATTGTTCGGGTAAGTACATTCCGAATAGTCCCATTTCTCCAATTTTCTTAGTAAGTTCTACCGAAAATTCAGCTTTTTCATCAAGTTCTTTAGCTAATGGTCTTATTTCTCTTTCTGCAAAATCACGAACTGCATCTCGTATCATTTTTTGATCATCTGATAAATCGAAATTCATATGTATAATATTAGTTAGAATGTTTTGAATTGTAATATAGATATTTTTTGTGGAATATTAAAATATATATAGTTAAAAATTAGACATAAAAAAAGGCTATTAAATTAATAATAGCCTCTTTAAGTTTATTTAAAAGTTTAGTTTCCTAAACCATAACGTTTAAATTCGGTAACAGTTAAGTCAGAATCAACACTTTTAAGATATGCTCTAATATCTTGCTTGTTATTTTTAACAAAAGCTTGATTTAATAGAGTGTTTTCTTTAAAGAATTTGTTAAGTTTTCCTTGTGCAATTTTATCTAACATTGCTTCAGGTTTACCTTCTTGGCGAGCTTGTTCTTTACCAATTTCTAGTTCTTTTTCAACTGTAGCTGTACTAACAAAATCTTTGTCAACAGCAACAGGAGCCATAGCTGCAATTTGCATAGCAACATCTTTCCCAACTTGCTCGTCAGAAACAACTTTGTTAAATCCAACAACCGTAGATAATCTATTTCCAGGGTGAATATATGCAACAACTTTTTCTGCTTCAACTTTTGCAAAATAAGATAAATCTAATTTTTCGCCAGTAACACCAGATTGGTTTATTACAACATCAGCAATATTTTTACCATCAATTGTAAGAGCTTTTAATTCATCTAAATCTTTAGGATCGTTTTTAATTGCAACATCTAAAATAGATTTAGCAAATTTTACATAATCCTCGTTTTTAGCAACAAAGTCAGTTTCGCAATTTAATGTAATAACGTAGCCTTTTTTGTTGTCAGCTGTTACACCTGCTAAAACTGCACCTTCTGTCGCATCTCTATCAGCACGTTTGTTAGCAATAGCTTGACCTCTTTTACGAATAGCATCAATAGCTAAATCAAAATCACCATTAGATTCAACCAATGCATTTTTGCAATCCATCATTCCTGCACCAGTTGCTTTTCTTAATTTTGCAACGTCAGCTGCTTTAATATCTGCCATTATAATATTAATTTATATTGTGTTTATTTTTTAGCTGTAGTTTTTTTTGCAGGAGCTTTTTTAGCTTCTGTTTTCTTTTCTTCAACTTTTTCTTCAGCCTTCACCTCTTTTGTTGCTTCTTTAGCTGCTTCTTTTTTTGCTTCAGCTTTTTTGTCAGCAGCAGCTTTATCAGCAGCTTCTTTTTTAGCTTTGTTAGCAGCTTTATCTGCAACTTCTTTATCTTTAAGAGCTTTTCTTTCTGATAAACCTTCTTTAATAGATTGTGTCATTATTCCAATAACTTTGTTAATAGAATCTTGAGCATCATCGTTTGAAGGTATAGCGAAGTCAACTAAATTAGGGTTAGTATTTGTATCAACCATTGCGAAGATAGGAATATTTAATATTCTTGCTTCGGCAACAGCAATGTGTTCTTTATTTATATCAACAATAAAAAGAGCGGCTGGTAATCGGTTAAGATCAATAATACTACCAAAAGTTTTTTCTAACTTTTCTCTTTGTCTTGTTATTTGAAGTCTCTCACGTTTAGACATGTTCTCGAAAGTTCCGTCAGTAGCCATTTTATCAATGGTCTTCATTTTTTTAACGGTTTTTCTGATAGTTGGGAAGTTTGTTAACATTCCTCCTGGCCAACGTTCAGTAACGTAAGGCATATTTACCTCGTTAACTTTTTCTGAAACTAATTCTTTTGCCTGCTTTTTTGTAGCAACAAAAAGAATTTTTCTTCCTGATTTAGCAATTGAATTTAAAGCATCTGCTGCTTCGTCTATTTTATGAACAGTTTTGTTCAAATCAATAATATGGATACCATTACGTTCCATAAAAATGTATGGAGCCATTGCTGGATTCCATTTTCTTTTTAGGTGACCGAAGTGTACACCTGCATCAAGTAATTCCTTGAAATTTGTTCTAGGCATTTTATAAATTTTAATGTTTACATTCTTTTAAAAACCAATTGCCGAGTAGCTCTTTTATAAAGAAGTCTCAGCAATTTAGATTCTAAACATATATAATATACGTAATATATTTTAACGTTTCGAGAATTGGAATCTCTTACGAGCTTTTGGTCTACCTGGCTTTTTACGTTCAACAACACGTGAATCACGAGTCATGAATCCTTCAGCCTTTAAAGCGGGTTTGTTTTCCTCATCTATTTTAACCAATGCTCTTGAAATACCTAATCTGATAGCTTCAGCTTGACCTGTAACGCCACCACCGTATACGTTTACTTTTACATCATAATCGCCTAATACTTCAATAGTATTTAATGGTTGATTAATGATGTATTGTAATCTATCACTAGGGAAATAATCTGCTAGATCTTTCTTGTTTATGGTAATCTTACCTTTTCCCTTACTCAAATATACTCTTGCAACAGAGGCTTTTCTTCTTCCTATGGTATTAATAACTTCCATAATGATCTATTTGATATCGTTTAAATTAATTTTTTTAGGTTTTTGAGCCTCTTGATTGTGCTCTGCACCTTCATATACAAAAAGGTTACGGAATAGCTGACTACCTAATCTACTCTTAGGAAGCATTCCTTTAACAGCTTTTTCAACCATAGCAATAGGTTTTTTAGCCATTAAATCTTCTGCATTAATGATTTTTTGTCCTCCAGGGTAACCTGAGTGGCTGATATATTTTTTATCTGCCCATTTGTTTCCTGTTAGTTTTATCTTGTCTGCATTGATAATTACTACATTATCACCACAGTCAACATGTGGTGTGAATTCTGGTTTATACTTTCCTCTTAGCATCATCGCAACCTTAGTCGCTAATCTTCCCAAAACCTCACCTTCAGCATCAACTAGTAACCACTCTTTGTTTACTGTTTCTTTGTTTGCTGATATAGTCTTATAACTTAAAGTATTCACACTCTTTAAATTTAATTATTTAATTTTTTTTTCGGACTGCAAATGTATAATTATTTTATTGATTGAGCAATTTTATTGCTATTTTCTTTTATAAATAATACATTTATTTTTTATTGCTAATTAAAGCATTTGTTCAATTCTTTTAATACAAGCATATTAACCCATTTGGCTAATGCGTTTTAATGTAGTTAAATCAATAATTTTTATTTGTCTTCCTGATAGTTCAATAACTCCTTCGTTAGCAAAAATAGAAAGTGTTCTAATTGCATTTGATGTAGTCATGTTAGAAAGGTTAGCTAAATCTTCGCGAGGTAGGTACACTTTTATTGTTTCGCCATCGTCATCAAATCCATAAGTATCTAATAGAAATAATAGCGATTCGGCTAAACGACCTCGTATGTGCTTTTGTGTGAGTGTAACTGTACGACTGTTTGAGAAACCAAGTTCGGTAGCGAGTGCTTTAATCATGCTCATTGCAAAATTTGGATTTTGCTTTAAAAGCATAAATAAAGTATCTTTATCAATAATACAAACCGATGAATCTTCAATGGCCATTGCTGATGCAATATAGTTTTCTTCGGCAAATAAAGCACGGTAACCTATAAATCCAATTGGTTTTGCCATTCTTACAATTTGCTCGCGACCGCCAACTCCTTCTTTAAAAATTTTCATCTTTCCTTCCGAAAGACATAATAAACCAGTCGGTTTGTCGCCTTCTTTGTATACGATTTGCCCTTTTCTGTAAAAATAACAGTTGTGTTTGTTAAATACAATATCTCTTTCGCTAGCAGTTAGCGTGTTAAAGATAGAATTATTATTATTCAAGCAATTATTACAATCGGCTTGACCGTTTATTGAGTTTCTCATTTTAAAAATGTTTTACAGCATACAAATTTATATATAGTTTAATTATAAAAGAAATATTTTGTTGGTTTTATGTTTTGTTTTTTGAATATGTACTTAAACTTATTGATAAGTTCAATTAGTAGATGCAATTTTTTATAAATTATGAGCAAGGAACAGCATAATAATTTTTCTGTAAAAGAAACAGAAGAAAAATTTTACTTTTTATTTTCATGAATAATAATGTTCTGATATTAGTTTTAGGAAACTATCTTAAATTGATTGAGTATATACTCAATCCACTTAGCTTTTCGTGAATTTATACGGGTTTATTTTTTCTTTTTTAGAGTTTAAAATTTTAAGCATAGCTTGTTACGCTTACAA
>Ga0256827_10000230_pt1 | contig 33056 bp, 13 predicted proteins | sample CV84metaG_FD_185977 | JGI IMG/M metagenome (GOLD analysis project Ga0256827, IMG submission 185977) | Hydrothermal vent microbial communities from East Pacific Rise, Pacific Ocean - CV84 | ecosystem: Environmental > Aquatic > Marine > Hydrothermal vents | place: Pacific Ocean: East Pacific Rise...
TACCCACTGTTCCCATTTCTGACTGCTTAACAATTTGTGCAGACCAACTATAATCATAGTATGCATCTACAGGTAGATAATAACTATACCCAGTACTTGTTGTGTCACCAATAGTTACTGTTGTTTGTGCCGAAATAAAACTAGGTGCAAAAAGGAAAGCAAATAAAATTGCCATCAATTTAAAACCGAGTTTACGATCGTAAAATTTTGTTTTCATAAGTTTAATAATTTAGTTAATAATAAAGATTTGTTATAAATGTTACAATGTATTCATATAATCTACAAACATAGAAAATATTTAGTTAAATAGCAAAAGAATATGATTTTTAGAGCTTTGTTAGTATAAATACTTTAAAACCAATAGCTCTAAAAACCTAATTTTCAATAATTCATGTTAGTATCACTGTATTAAATGATTTTCTACGACTTTTCAACTATAAAGTTACCATATTATTTAATTATGAGTTTTTTAGTACTTATATAATTCTCACTCTTCAGCCTAATTAAATAAATTCCTTTTGGCCATGTTGATAAATCAATAGATTCTGTATATTTTGTTGAGCTAACATCAATCTCTTTCTCCATTAATAATTGAGATTGCATATTCACAACTTCTAGACTATACGATTCAGAAATAGTTCCCTCAATCTCCAAAATAAACCTTCCATCTGTTGGGTTTGGATATAAATTGAAGCTTACATTATTTTCTATGCCTTCAATATCTAGTACATAATTTATCATTACTGAATCCTTTGCTTGGCAACCAAATAGGTCAGAAACTTCAACAACAAATTTATTATATCCTAATTGAGAGTTAACATAAGGTTGTACTTCAATAAACTGAGTTATGTCTCCTGTATTCCATGTGTAAGTATCAAAACCATAACCAGCATCTAATAATACCATTTGAGTATCAACGAGTATGATATCTGGACCTAAGTTAACATAAGGGAAGTGTACTCCCACAACAACAGAATCAATAGCAGCACAAGTGGAAGCATCTGTTACAGTTACTGTATAAACAGTAGTAACAGTTGGAGAAGCAGTAAACGAGCTAGTAGCAACACCATTACTCCACATAAAGGAAGTAGCATTACTATTTGCTGAGATAGTAACTGAACCTCCTCCACAAATAATAGTATCATTAGTTACACTCAATGTTGGCCCTCCTGTTACATTAACCATTACTTGGTCGGTATTAGTACAATTTGTAATAGTATTAGTTACCAAAACAGTATATAATGTATTAACACTAGGATTAGCAATAGTTTGAGATGCTGTTGGTTGTGTTAAAGTATTAGATGGTGTCCAAGAGTAAGTTGTATTACCTACAGCTGCACTACCAATTAGCCCACCTCCACTATTACATGGTATAGTAATATCAGATCCAGCATCTGCAATTGGTGCTTGATCAACATTAACAAAAGTTGTATCCGAATTTGAACAACCTAATGGCGATGTATAATCATAAATTATCTGATGATTACCAATTCCTGCCAAACTAGGACTAAACACATTACCACTTATTCCATTACCGTAGAATACGCCACCAGATGGTGTTGCTAGTAATGTCTCATTGTTTCCATTTGAACAGTAATTAGTTGTTGAAGTAGTAATACTTACCGTTGGTATTGCTCCAACTACTACCTCCACATTACTTGATACATTTACAGCACCATCAAATACATTCAATATATATGTTGTATTAACTGTAGGTGAAGCTACTGGATTTGCAATCATTTGAATATATCCAGAAGGAATAGACGTCCAAGCATATTGATAATTACCTGTTCCTCCTCCAACTAATGCATTAAGTTGAATTTGATCTCCTGCACATATAGTATCTGGGGTTACCATAGGATTAACTGTAAGAGGGCCACCTATTACAGTAACTTGAACATCATCAGCACTTCTACAAGTTGTATTAATATCCTCAACTTCTAGAGTAAAAATTGTAGAATAAGCCAAGTTATTAGTTGTTGTTACACTCTGCATATTAGCATTAGTGAACAAACTTGCTGGCGACCATGAATAGTTATAATTATTAGAACCTCCTGAAGCACTTCCACTTAAAGTAGCAGTACTAGGTGCCGTAATAGTATCATCAATACCTGCATTTGCTACTGGAGCAGAATAAACATGAGTAATAATTGTATCAGTATCTGTGCATCCATTAGCTGCTGTATAAGTATACACAATAGTGTGATAACCTACTCCCGCATTTATAGGATTAAACAGATTTGATGTTATTCCATTTCCATTAAAGAATCCTCCTGCTGGTATCCCTACTAATGTATCAGATATACCATTATTACAATAAGATGTATCTAATCCGCTAATTGTAGCTACTGGCGAAGGATTTACTGTAATTGTTACTGATGTATTTGCATTTGTACTACCATCACTCACAACTACAGAATATGCTGTAGTTAATGATGGATTTACTATTGGATTTTTTATACTAGAAGTAAATCCTACAGGAACAGAAGTCCAAGAATATGTATAAATACCTGTACCTCCTGATGCAATAACATCTAATTGAGAACTCTCTCCATCACATATTATGGTAGGAGAAGCTGATGCGCTTGCCGAAACTGGAAGTGGAGAGCTAACTGTTATTAATACGTCATCAGTTGAAGAACAAGTAGTAACACTATCTTCAACCTGAAGAGTAAACAACTGTGAATTGGTAAGAGCTACGGTCTGTGTATTTGCAGCATTTGCATTTACAACCATCGATGAAGGAATCCATGCATACTTATAATTTGCAGCTCCTGTTGCGCTACCAGTCAAACTAGCAGTTGAATTCTGCGTAATTAATTGGTCTACACCTGCATTTACAATTGGAACTGAATTGACTCCTACATTCTGAGTATCTGCGCTTGAACATAATGTAGTTGCATCTGTATAGGCATATACAATATTCCAATTACCAGAACCTGCTAAACTAGCATCAAACTTATAACTACCTGATACAGAAACAACACCTTGTCCAGAAAATACTCCTCCTGAAGGAGAACCTACCAATGTCATCTGACTTGCATCAGAACAAACAGGGGTTGTTAATCCACTAAATGTAACCACGGGTATAGGATTAACATTTACAGTAACACTAGATGTATTAGAACTTGAACCTGAAGTTACGAGAACTGTGTATGTAGTATTTACACTAGGACTAACATCTATATCAGCTTGAGAAGATGTAAATCCTGAAGGAATAGAACTCCATGAGTATAAATACGTACCATTACCACCAGAAACAATCGTTGTAATATTAGAAGTATCACCTTCGCAAATAGATGTTGGAGATGCTGTAGCAGCTATAGAAACTGCTCCGCCTGTAATAGTAACATTAACATTATCTGTTGATGAACAAAGATTAACAGTATCCTTTGTCTCAAGGTAATAGGTTTGTGTACTACTTAAAACAATCGTATGTGGATTGGCAATATTTGAACTAATCAGTTTATTAGTTGGAGTCCAGAAATAACCAACATCATTTCCTCCACTATAAGAACCATTAAGAATAGTATCACCTGCAGCCATAATAATATCAGTACCTGCATTTGCAATTGGCGTTTCTATTATATCAACATTTTTACTATCAGTATTTGTACAAGAATTAACTGTAACTGAATAAACAATTGTATTCTGCCCAATATTTGCTTGTGATGGATCAAATTGATTACCAACTATTCCATTACCACTAAATGTACCTCCACTTGGAGTTCCTGCCAAACTAACACTAGAATTATTATTACAGTAACTAGTTCCCAATCCAACAAACGATACGCTTGGTAGAGGATTTACAATAACTGATGTATTAGCCGTAGCGGTATCATTACCATCAATCACTCTAACCGTATAAGTTGTATTTACTGTAGGGTAAGCTTGAGGGGTTGCCACTGTAGAACTATAACCTGATGGTGATGAAGACCAAAGATAAGAATAAGTACCTGTATTACCTCCAGTAACTTGAGATGTTAAAAATAAAGTATCGCCTGCACAAATTATTCCTGGTGTAGAATTAGCTATCACTGATAAAGGTACTCCAGTAATATTTACATTCATATTATCTGTTGACGAACAACCATTAACAGTATCCTTTGTTTCCAATGTAAATGTAGTAGTACTACTTAAGCTAACAGTAGTTGGTGATGCAACATTTGCATCTACTAACTTATTTATAGGTGTCCAGAAATAACCAACATCATTACCACCAGTATAACTACCATTCAAAGTAGTACTTCCTGATGCCATTGTAATATCAGAACCTGCATTTGCAATTGGTGTTTCTATAATATTGACATATTGAGTATCTGCTCCTGCACATGAGTTAACATTAACAGAGTAAATAATCTGATTATTACCAATATTTGCATTACTAGGATTGAATTGATTTCCTATCATTCCAAAGCCAGTAAATGTTCCACCAGCTGGAGCTCCAACTAAATTAACCGCTGATGCATTTTCACAATACGAAGCTGCCAAACCTGTAAAGCTTACATTTGGTAAAGCATTTACCGTTACAACAACTGATGTATTTGCATTTGTTCCATTTGAGACTACGCTTACAGTATAAGTAGTAGTAACATTTGGAGCAACACTTATATCAGCAGTACTTGAAATAAAACCAACAGGATTTGAAGTCCAAGAATAAGTATATACACCATTTCCTCCTCCAACTACTGTATTAATATTTGAAGTTTCACCATTACATATTGTATCTGGTGTTGCTGTGGCAGCAATGGAAACATTTCCACCTGTTATAATTACATCTACTATATCGGTAGTATAACATGAATTAATAGTATCGGTTGTAGTAAGAGTATAAGACTGGCTACTCGTTAATGATACTGTTCTCGGATTAGAAATATTATCTTGAATTAACATATTACTTGGTGACCAAGAATATCCAACATCAGAGCCACCAGAGTAAGAGCCACTAAGTACAGTATCACCTGCTGTCATTGTAATATCAGAACCAGCTATAGCTATTGGTGCTTGATGAATATTTACAAAAGCTGTATCTGTTCCTGTACATGAATTCTGACTAACAGAATAAACAATATTATTGACACCAATAATTGCTTGTGATGGATCGAAAGTACTAGCATTGACACCCGTTCCAGAGAATGTACCTCCTACTGGAGTTCCAACTAAATTAATTGTACCACTATTATCACAATAATCTGACAATAAGCCAGTAATAGAAGCTACTGGAATTGGATTAACTACAACAGTAACCCAAGCTGTATCTGTATCAGATAAAGCATCAACCACTATTACTTGATAAGTAGTGGTTGTAGTTGGAGTTGCCGTTGGGTTTGAGATAGTAGAAGTAAACCCTGATGGCACAGAAGTCCATGCGTAAGTATAATTTGGAGATCCTGTACTAAGTGCTAATAAACTAGTTGTTTCACCTTCACATATAGTATCTGGTGTAGCTGATGCTACCACAGTTAGATCGGCAACATTATCAATATTAACTATCATATCATCAGTCGAGCTACAACCATAAACTGTATCTTTAGTTTCAAGAGTATATTGTGTAGTAAAATTTAAAGGCACTGTTGTTGGAGTTGCTGTATTCACTCCACTAGCAATTTTTGCTATTGGGGTCCAAAAATAACCTACATTAGTACCACCTGAATATGAACCGCTTAATGTCACTGTAGAAGGTGTTGCTGTCATAGGACTCTGATCAGTTCCCGCATTAGCAATAGGAGTTTCATGAACCGAAACAAACTGAGTATCTGCTCCAATACAACCATTCTGTGATACAGTATATATTACTTGATTGCTACCAATTGTCACAGCGGCATCAGAAGGATCAAATTGATTACCTGATATACCATTTCCACTAAAGCTACCTCCTACAGGTAATCCACTTAGAGTAGCCGAAGCATCATTATCACAATAATCACCATTCAAACCATTAAAGCTAACAAATGGCGCAGAATTTACAGTAACTACTACTGAAGAATTTGATGTTGTTAAACCATCATCTGCCGTAACAGTATATGTAGTAGTTGCTGTTGGGCTAACAATAGGATTACTAAGTGTACTAGCAAAACCACTTGGAGTTGAAGACCATGAATATGTATATGTTCCACTACCACCAATTGCAGTTGCTTGTAGTTGAGAACTTTCCCCTTCACAAATAGTATTTGGTGTAGCTGTAGTTGTAACAGATAATGCAGTTGTAGAAATAATTACTTCCATATCATCAGTCGCAGTACATCCAACTGCATCACTAACATTAAGAGTAAATGTTGTATTTACAGTTAAAGCATTAGTTGTAGGATTTTGAATATTTGCATTTACTAAATCCGACACTGGAGTCCAAGAATATGAATAAGGATCTGTTCCTCCTGTGGCAGAACCACTTAATGTAGTGCTTGATCCACTTGCTATTGTTTGATCACTTCCTGCATTTGCTGTAGGTAATGAACCAACATAAACAGTAATACTTGAATTAATAGTATCAGTACCATCAGTAACTTCTACATTATAAAGAGTAGTAATTGTTGGTGATACTGTTGGATTAGTTATAGTTGAAGTAAGGCCTACAGGTACAGAGGACCATGAATAGGTATAAGTCCCATTTCCTCCACCTGCTACAACATTTAATTGAGAACTAGATCCAGTACATATTGAATCTGGGCTAGCAGTAACTGTTGCAGCAATAGCATTTCCAACTGAAACAAACATATCATCTTCATCTGTACAACTATTTGCATCTGTAACAGTAAGCACAAATACTGAAGACGTAGTTAATGCATTAGTAGTAGCAGTTGCTGAATTTGCGCCTGAAGCAATATTTGAAGAAGGAGTCCAAGCATAATTATAAGTACCACTTCCTGCACTTGCTGAACCACTTAATGTCGCAGAATTACCAGAAATTATTGGCTGATCGATTCCCGCATTAGCAATTGGAGCAGCATTTACTACTACTGTTTGAGTATCTGTATTTGTACAAGAATTTGCATCAGTAACAGAATAAGTGATATCGTAGGTTCCATCACCAGCATTTGCAGGATAGAAGTATTCAGAAATAACTCCACTACCAGTAAAGGTACCAGCAGAAGGTGTACCTATTAAGTGCACAGAATCTTCATTAGTACATATAGAAGTAGGTAAACCAGTAAATGAAACACTAGGCAATGAATGCACAGTAATGTATATACTATCTTCATCATTCTTAGTTCCATTAGAAACATATAGTTTATACCATGCTGATTGAGTTGGATGTATCCAAATCTCATGGGCACTGGAAGTAAATCCAGCTGGTATTGAAGTCCATGAATAAATATTATTAGCGTCACCGCCAGTAACACTCGACTCTAAATGAACACTATCACCTGTACAAATTGTACTAGGAGTTCCAGTTACAGAAACTGTAATAAACCAACTTGTACTAAGAATAACATCAACTTTATCAGTGCTACTACAAGAATTATTATCCGTTACCGTTAAAGTAAATTCACGAGGATAAGGGAATAAATTTGTAGTTGTAGTAGGAGTTAAAGTAGAACCTCCTGAAGCAATCTTATTAGAAGGGCTCCATGAATATGTAAGAGTTCCTGTACCTGTTGCACTACCACTTAAAGTAGTTGCAGTAAATATTGGTACATATTTATCAGGACCAGCATTTGCAACTGGAGCAGAATTAACAACTACTGACTGAGTATCAGAACTCGAGCAACTAGTTGTTCCATCAGTATATGAATAATAAACTGTTGTAGGAGATGTAATAGCTCCATCAGAAGGATCGAAAGTATTTCCTGAAACACCATCTCCACTAAAAGACCCTCCTACTGGTAAACCAGTTAGAGTAACCGTTGCATCATTACTACAATATGTATTTGATAATCCACCTAATACTACTGTTGGATTACTATTTACCATAACTGTTGATTCTGCTGTATCAGAACAAGCACCATTGGAATAAGCATATTTAATTGTATTACTTCCAATTACTGCATTAGCAGGATTGAAATAATTACTTGTCATAGCTGTACCAATAAAGATTCCACCACTTGGAACGCCCACTAAAGTATCTATTGCATCATTTTCACAATACTGAGTTGCAAGACCTGTAAATGTTACTGAAGGAGGTTGGCTAACTGTCAATAATAATGAATCTGTAACATTACTACAAGTTCCTATTGCTGTTAACCTCAGGTAAACACTTCCATTTGTAAAATCAGAAGCACTAGGGAAATATGTAGCTCCTAAAGTCGTACCATCTGTGAATGTACCACCTCCAGAAGTTGTCCATTGAAGGCTTACATAACTAGTTACTGAAGCATCAGGTACAGTATATGAATTTACACAAACTGAAGTATCATTTCCTGCAAATACAATAGGCGCAGTACTTACTGTCGTTGTTTGTATTGCAGAATCAGTACACATACCTATTGTATAAGTATATTTCACTTTATTAACTCCAATAATAGCAGTTGATGGATCGAATGTTGAACCAGTTACCGCATCACCTGAAAAAGTTCCTCCTATAGGATTTCCTGTAAGTGTTGCTGTAGCATCAGTATTACAATAAGAAGCAGCTAATCCAGTAAAACTTACTGTTGGAGGAGCTGAAATAGTTAATAGGAATGAATCCTGAACTACACTACATGAACTAGTTGCTGATAGTTTTAAATACACATTACCAGCAGTAAAGTCAGCTGCGCTTGGAGTAAATGTTGGAGTAAGAATAGTATCATCATCAAAAGTACCACTACCAGAACTTGTCCATAATAAAGAAGAATAATTAATAGCAGTAGCTGTTGAATTAATATAATAGTTGGCACAAACTGTAGTATCATTACCTGCAAATATAACAGGTGGTGCACTAACAACTGTTGTTTGTATTGAAGAATCAGAACAAGTTCCGTTAGTATAAAAATACTTTACATTATTGGTTCCAATTACTGCTGTTGAAGGATCAAATGTACTACCAACTACACCGTCACCGGAGAATGTTCCTCCATTTGGTGTTCCTACTAATACAGAGGCTGCATCAGAAGAACAATAGGTTGCAGATAATCCACTAAAACTAACTGTTGGAAAATGATATATTGTCAATAAGAATGTATCTTTAACTGTACTACATGAACCTGTAGCTGTAAGAATTAGATTTACACTACCTGCAGTATAATCTGCAGTACTTGGTTTATAAGTAGGATTTATTGTTCCATCATTTACAAATACTCCGCTTCCTGTACTTGTCCAAAGTAAAGTTGTATAATTTGTTGCAGTTGCTGTGTATATCACAACAGAGTCACCACAAAGAGTAGTATCATTTCCTGCAAAAGCAATTGGAGCATTCCCTACAATTGTTGTTTTAACAGCAGAGTCTGTACAAATACCAGATGTATAGGTATATGTAACAGTATTTGTTCCTATTATTGCTGTTGAAGGATCAAAAGAACTTCCAACAACACCATCACCAGAGAAAGTTCCTCCATTTGGATCTCCTACCAATGGTGTTACAGGATCGGAAGTACAATATGATGTTGCCAAACCTGTAAAAGTTATTGTTGGAGGCTGAGATAATGTTACCAAAACAGAATCTTCAGTATCGCTACAAGTAGTATTGGAAGCATTAAGTTTTAGATAAACGCTTCCTGCAGTATAATCTGCCGCACTAGGCATATAAGTAGGTGTAATAGTATTTTGACCAGCAATAACACCTGTTCCACTAGTGGTCCATAATAAATATGTATGATTTACTGAACTTGCATCAGTAATTGAATAAGCACTAGTACAAACACTCGTATCAGCACCTGCATTAACTACTGGAGGATCACCTATTTCAATGTTAGCAGAACCACTATCATTGGAAGGATATTGATCTGTAACACCATTAGGGCTACTAGTCCAAGCTTCAATTAATACAGTACCTGCGGCAAAATTATAAGAACCCAAAGTAACATTAGCTGTAGCACCTGCTGCAAGAGAACCTGTCCAAGAATACGCTGTTTGCGCTACTCCTCCTACTTTCCAATTTACTGTTGCTGAAGTAAGAGCTGTATTTCCATAATTCTTAATGTTAACTTTAACAGATTGTGATCCACTTCCACATGTAGATATTGCAGGGTCTGTAATTGTAGAAATACCTGCATCAATAACACCTGTACCAAATTCGTCAGCACCAATATCAGGATTAATACTATGACGAGCTGCTCCATCAATATCAAAATTAATTCCAGATATAGGATTACCTTTATTATCGAGTAAAGAATTTCCAATATGTAAATCTGTTGTTGAAGTATATGTTGGAGTCATACTTACACTATTAGCATCCATTGATGTTGCTAATTTCCATGCTGCAAGATTTGCTTTAGTACTACCATTATAATAACCAATATTACCTGAGGAATAAAGATTATTATAGTTTGAACTATTAACGGTAGATGAACTACCATAATATACGGCATATCCACCACCAGGAGCAATAAAATTATTATTCTTTATATTAATGCCAGTACAATATCGTACATCAATTGCTGATCTAGAAGAACTACTTGATGTAGAAGTAATATTAATATTATTATAAAAAATATCTACATAATCACAATTATATAATTCTATACCATTACTACTACTTGAAGAATTTGCAGTATTGGCAATAAAGTTATTTACAATTATATCTTTAGTTGTTGATGTGGCTGTAGAATAGTAACTATATATACCAACTGAGTAACTACTACCCTTTGTTTCTATTTTATTCTCGCTAATAATGCAATTACCAGATCCATAATAAATATAAATTCCATAAGCTTGAGAAGAAGAAGCTCCAATTGTCATTACATTAGCCCGAGCTTTAACATTAGCTACAAAATTAAAATATATACCATATTGAGAAGCAACAATATTATTACTATCTATTGCCCACCCACTAGCATCTGAAGACCAATTACCTCTCAAGTAAATACCATAATATGTTCCTTCAATCTTATTCTGTACTATTCTAGTATCAGAATAATTCACTTGATTTGCATAAACAGTAGCTCCTTGAGTACCCGTATATGTAGCTGTACTTATTAGCACATTATTTCTTACAATATTATTATCAGCACTATTTGACACCTCAATAGCATGACCATATGATCCCGTTGCTTTAATTGTCATATTTCTAATAATATAGTGTTCAGCATCCAACTTAAGTGTTGCTGCATCACTCCATGTACCACTACCATAAGTAAGAATAACATCAGTACTATCTCCACTTAATGATTCGAATGTAATAGGTCTACTTGCAGAAATCCCTGTTACAGTACCCAATGTAATTTTTTCAGTATAGGTACCTGCCTGAACTTGGAAAGTTACCCAATCAGATATACCATATGTATTTAAGGCACTAATAGCAGCGGTAAATGAAGAATAATCTCCTGTAGCGCCAATAGTATAATAGCCCGATAATGCACCAATAATTGTTCTATTACCAGGAGGGTTTGTAATAGTTGGTATTTCTACACTTGAAGAAACAGTTATAGAATTACACTCTCCATCAACATGATTACCCACAGTAGCTGTAGGTTGAATGTCGTAAGCTAACCAGAAATGATTAGTACCACTTGTTAAACTCTGATTTCCTGTAATAGTAAAACTACCATAAGGATTTACTTTAGTTCCAAACAGATTAGTAGTAGAAAAAGTTGAAGAATTAGCTGTATAATATATTTTTGCATTTAAAATATCTCCTATTGCATCAGTACTTCCATTTGTAGTTAACGCAAAACTTGTAATATCCAATGGACTTAAACTATTATTTGTAACAACTTGAATTTCAATTATTTCTTGATCAACTAGACCACTATAAACATTAGTAATATTCATTTGAGCAGTTGTAGAAGAAACATAAACCATTGGCATAGGTGGTTCGTATTCAAATCTAATATTTGCAAGTTTATCACTAGCAGTAAGAGAGCTTGGTATCCCTGACCAGCTACTAGCAAATCTAGCTCTATCAGTTGTAGTTGTATTGTATGACCACCATGGATAATTACTAAAATAGGTACCATAATTCTGAAGTATCATAACCTCTATATTATCGGTTCCATTATAAGTAAATGAATTTGTAAATTCTACTTGCATCCATCCACTTACATCGTCATTGGTGAAAGGGCCTGTATAAACAAGAGTATAACCTGAGGTAGAATATGGCCCTGAAGATAATGAATTAGCTGTAGTATGTTTAAGGTATATTGAAATATTCTGTATATCATCAGTTGTGTTAGATCCTGATTTCTTATAAAATGCTAAAGCAGTTAAATCTTTAGCTGCTCCTAGCTCTGTAGATGTATAAATTGCTTCCCATCCATGATCTTGGTAATAATGAATTGGTTGAATATAATCAGAATTTGTAGAAGTAACATCTCCAATAATAACATATTTTTTAATTTTTCTATTACCAGTAGCAGAAGTGGGGGTAGGTATTCTAGCAACACCTCCTAAAGTAAAAGAAGTACATTCAGCATCTACAACATCATTTACTACTGCAGATGAACTAATATCATAAGCTAACCAAAAGTAATTATCACCTGGCATTAATGTTTGAGTACCAGTTACTGTAAAACTACCACTTGGGGTTGCTACTGTAGAACCAAACTTATTAGCAGCTGCAAATGTTGGGTTTGAACCAGAGTAATATACATTAGCATTCAAAATATCAGTAGCTAAAGTAGAACCGGCGGTACTTAATGCTAGGTTTGTTACACTTAATGGGCTACCAGTGTGATTTGTAACAACCTTTAATCCAATTATTTTCTGATCAGTATCTCCTGCTCCTACATTCTTTGTTTCAGCTTGGAAAACTGACGAAGAAACATAAACCATTGGTGCTGGTAATAAATATTGAAATTGTATATCAGGTCTTGTAGAATTTGAATAAAGATAAGTTGGTGCAGAACTCCAACCTGATGCTCCTCTTGCTCTATCAACAGTAGTAGAAGTATAACTATAATATGCATATCCACTCCAACTTGCTGATGGTTTGTCGTGAGTAACTAACACATGAATATTACTTGTACCATCATATAAGAAAGGTGTACTTAAAGGTATTTTCATCCAACCAGTAACCTTATCATTTGGCATTGGACCTGTATAAACTAAAGTATAACCTGTTAATGAATAACTACCTGAAGAAAATGATGTTGATGTTGAATTCTTCATATAAACCTTAATAGGATCAATATTATCGGTAGTATTTATTCCTGAAGCCTTATGCCAAGCTATCTGACTAATCTCTTTTGAACCCGTTCCTAATTCTGTTGATGTATAAATAGCTTCATGTGCTCCAAAATAATATGGTCTATACACAGGTCCATTATCATAACTAGAATTACCACCAGGGCCTAATGTTACTTGCCCTACTATTGTTTTTGTTCCTGGAGGAGAGGTAACTGTCGGCACATAATTTACAGTTGATATTGTAGCAAGCGAGCAAGATGCATCAACTACATGTCCCATTGTTGCTGTAGACTTAATATCGTATGCTAACCAAAAATAGTTATTACCTTCGAATAGAACCTGCGAACCAGTTATACTATAGCTACCATTTGGAGAAGCAACAACACTTCCAAACTGATTATTTGTTGCAAAATCTGGATCATTTCCTGTATAGTATATTCTAGCATTCTCAATATCTGCAAGATCTTCTGTCCCTGTTGTACTTAACGACAATGAGGATAATGATAAGAAGCTATAATCACCAACAGCACTAATTTTTACTCTAATAATACCTTGTTTTACTAAATCATGTATTACAGGAACTGTATCTTGCTCTGTTGTTACAGAAGTAATATACATTGGTGTTGGTTGGTATACTTTAATATCATCAATGGCCATATCTGAATTCCAACCACTAGTTTTTCCCTTAATACGGATTCTAATATCTGTTAATCCTGCATATGCACCAAGATTTACTAAAGCTTGCGTATATGGTGCTGTTGATGTCGCATGCTGCTGCCCTGTTTTATAGAATAAATTAGATGACCATGTTGTTCCACCATTTGTAGAAACCTGCACACTAAGTTGTCCCATATTTGAACCATGCATATGATAATAAAACTCTAGTTGAGGAGTTGTTAGATTTACAAAATTATATATTGGGCTTAATAACCAAGCTTCTTTATTAGAACAACCTGATGACTCTGTATAAAGATAAGTTCCTGTTTGTGCAGTTGTTGTATTATCACCTGATGGCCCTGTACCACCCCAACTTCCAGAAGGGGTTGTTCCTTGTCGAGGCACCCAATCAGTTTGGTCGCCAGTAGTATTAGTCCATGATGTAGTAAGGAATATGGATGTTTGACATCCACTTACACTACCCGTAACAGGTATTTGTGTTTCAAAATCTTCAATATGTGGGAAAGTTGCAATACCTGGAGCCATTGTCCAAGCTGTATCTTTAATACCTGGTGAAGAATAATAATTTGAAGAATTATCATAAGACCATATTTTATAATAATATTTAGTACTTGCTGATAATCCAGTGTGTGAGAATGATGTATCTGAAACTGCATTTCCTCTAAAAATAACTCTTCCCTGACCTGCAACAACCTGATTACCTAACGGATAAACAGTACCATTTATTGGTTGAGCAAAAACATCAACTGTATTATATACAATCATAACACTATCACTATTTGCATTTGCATTCCAAGACAAATTAATTTGAGAATTTGAGAATGTTGCAGCGTAAAAAGTATCTGGGTTTAGTATTCCATCTGTAGTTGCATCTGAATTCAATCCTGATGAATAATAATCTGTTGAACTAACTGACCAAATTTTATAATAATATGTTGTACCTGGATTAAGTAAGTTATCTGAAACAGAAGTGGCAGACCCTTTGTAAACAACATAATCGGTACCGATAGAACCATTTTGGTAATATGGTGTACCATCATTAGGAGAGGTAAATGTGCCTGTAAGATTTCTTGTAATAATTACATCATCGCCAGTGCCATTCTTAATCCATGACAAATCAATCTGAGAAGCACTTATACTATTTGCTTGAAAATTAGAAGGAGCGCTTATTGATTCGGTTGTATCATTTATATATTGACCAGCACTATAATTCTTAGCACAATCATAGGATTGAAATTTGTAAAAATATTCCGTATTAAGTGTTAGGCCAACATCTGTTTTTGAAGTTGCTGTACCTTGATATAAAATTTTTCCAAGACCAGTACCTAATGTTGCACCAGTAGTATAAGATTGACCATCAACTAAAGTTCCAAACGTATTTGTTGTATTCGACAAAATAATAACATCATCGCCAGCTGCATTCAAATTCCATGATAAATCAATACTTGTGCTTCCACCTACAGAACTAATACTTGATGGATCAGCAATTAATGCTGTACTATCATCAGCAGCAACACCAGAAGAAAAATAATATGATGCATTATACGAATAAGCTTTATAATAATATTTTTGATTATCAACAATAGGTGTATGAGGTGCATTTGATGCAGAACCAATATACAATACAGTATCATGATTTGGAGAAACTTGAGTTCCTACCGTATAATATGGATAACCATTAAAAGGAGTACCAAAACTATTAGATGTGTTATAAACTATCATTACATCATTTGTTCCATCTTTAGTCCATGATAAATCTATTGTACAAGTGGAGTTAGCTGTTGCTACAAAGTTTGTTGGATTCCCCATTGACAAAGTTGTACTTGAAGTAGTTTGACCTCCACTATAAGTTGTGCCACAGTCAAAAGAAAGAACTTTATAATAATATGTATTACCAGCAGTCAGTCCAGTATGAGATTTAGAACTTAAAGCTCCTTTGTCAAGAACTGTTCCGCCTCCTACTATGGCATCATTCACATTATAAGTAGTCCCATCAGTTAATGCACCAAATGTATTTGTTGTATTCCAAAGTATTATTACATCGTCTGTCGCAGCATTTTGTGTCCAACTTAAGTCTATTTGTGTGCTTCCTGTTGCAGATGAAGTTAATGCTGTTACGTCAGAAACTGTTGTTGTTGTTGCATCTGTGCTTACTCCTGTTGAGTAATTATGAGATCCATCATATGAGAATGCTTTATAGTAATGGGTTAAACTATTATCTAGTGAGGATTCTGTTGCGCTTGTACCTGAACCTACGGCTATTACTGTTCCACCTCCTGCTACAGCATCATTTAATAAATAGCTATTTCCATTTGTTGGTGTTCCAAATGTATTTGTTGTATTCATTAATAATAATACATCGTTTCCATTGGTTAATGTCCAGCTTATATCTATGCTACAACTTGTTGATGTTGCTGCTAAATTTGTTGGGTCGGAGACCGAAGGAGCGCTAGTTGTTTCACTAATACTTGATCCTGCACTATAATTGGTATTACAATCATATGATAATACTTTATAATAATAGGTTGTGTTTGCACTTAATGATGAATGTGATTTTGTTGTTAAAGCTCCTTTGTCTAGAACTGTTCCGCCTCCTACTATGGCATCATTCACATTATATGTTGTTCCATCAGTTAATGATCCAAATGTATTTGTTGAATTCCATAGTATTATTACATCATCTGTTGCGGCATTTTGTGTCCAACTCAGGTCTATTTGATTGATTGTTGATGTTGCTGCTAATGCGGTTACATCATCTACATCGCTAGTAGTTGCATCTGTTGTTACTCCTGCTGAGTAATAATGTGAACCATCAAATGAGAAGGCTTTATAATAATGTGTTAAACTATTATCTAGTGAAGATTCTGTTGCGCTTGTACCTGAACCTACTGATATTACTGTTCCTCCTCCTGCTATGGCATCATTTAATAAATAACTATTTCCATCTGTTGGTGTTCCAAATGTATTTGTTGTATTCATTAACAATAATACATCGTTTCCATTGGTTAATGTCCAACTTATATCTATGCTACAACTTGTTGATGTTGCTGTTAGGTTTGTTGGGTCAGATATTGAGCTTGTTGATTTGCTTATAGTTGATCCTGCGCTATAATTTGTATTACAATCATATGATAATACTTTATAATAATAAGTCGTATTGGCACTTAATGAGGAATGTGATTTTGTTGTTAAAGCTCCTTTGTCTAGAACTGTTCCGCCTCCTACTATGGCATCATTTACATTATATGTTGTTCCATCTGTTAATGATCCAAAAGTGTTAGTTGAATTCCATAGTATTATTACATCATCTGTTGCTGCATTTTGTGTCCAACTTAGGTCTATTTGATAAACCGATGGGGTAGCATTTAAGGCTGCCACATCATCAACATCTGTAGTTGTTGCATCTGTATTAACTCCTGTTGAATAATTTTTTACTCCATCAAAAGAAAAAGCCTTATAGTAATGATGAATACCATTATCAAGTGGTGATTCTTCAACACTTGTTGCTGTACCAACTGAAATAACAGTACCTCCACCAGCTAAATTATCATTTAAAACATAAGAAGTTCCTGTTACTGGTGTTCCAAATGTATTTGAAGTATTCATTAATACTAATACATCATTTCCGTCAGTTTTTGTCCAGCTAATATCAATACTACAACTTGTTGGTATTGCTGTAAAGTTGGTAGGGTCTGTAGGTGGAAGTGTAGTTTCATTAGCCGTAATTCCAGGAGAGGAATAGTAATGTTGCGAATTGAATGACCAAACTTTATAATAATATGTTGTATTAGTACTCAGTCCTGTATGATTTTTTGAAGTAAAACTACCTTGATCAAGCACTTTACCTCCGCCAATAACATTATCTCCATTAACATATGTGTGATTATCAACTAAATTTCCAAATGTATTTGTCGTATTCCAAAGTATTATTACATCTTCATTACTTGAATTTTTATTCCATGATAAATTTATTTGAGATTTACTAGCAGCTGTAGCTTGAAAGTTAGAAGGATCAATAACACTATTTGTTGTGGCACTATCTGCCTTATGATCTGCAGAATACAAATTAGTAGATTTCTTTGACCAAGCCTGATAGTAATACTTAGTATTTGGGGTCAATGAATTATGCGATTGAGGACTAGTAGGACCTTGATAAATCACGGTTCCTTTACCCGGATTAATTTCATTTCCAGTAGTATAAACAGTACCTGGAGTAGGAGCATCAAAATCATTTACCGTATTCCATGTAATAATTACATCATTTACATCCGCATTTCTTACAAATGATAAATCGATTTGAGAAGAAGTCGCTGTAGTAGCTGTTAATGAAACAGGTTCATCAACATCTGCACCTGGAGTAAAAACATATCTTGTAGATAATGTTGGAAGATTTCCAGTACGAGTACCATAATTACCAACACCAGCATTAATACCTATATGATCTCCAACATTTGCCCCTGAAAAAGTACCTGAGATATTTGAATAATCAACTGCTATTTTATTACTCCCTTCAAAAAGACTTATTTGAATTGTTGCCCTATAAGAAGCACTGTAGAATGGTGTATAAACAAATTGTAATGTATATACTCTATTTGGAGATGTACCTGTTGTCTTCTGAAAAATTGTATCAGAAGTAATAGATCCATCACCAAATCCTCCATAAGATACAAACTCACCTTTTACATATTTCGAAGCAACATAGTTTGTTGGAATAGTATCTATATACCTAGTATTATTATAAATAGAGCCATTAAACATCAAGAAACCATTGGTACCTAACTTCATAACATCTGACGTCGAATAAACATCATCATAAACCTGAAATGTAAAAGGAAAATTACCTTGTCGAACTTTATCGTCACCACCAGCAGCAAAGTAAGTTGCTCCGGTCATATCAACAGGAGAACTCGCTGTGGTATTTAAGATATAATTCCAAGTAGCATTTTGTGCTTCTACTTTCTGATTAAATAGGAAAATGGAAAAAAATAGGAAAACTGTCAAAAAAGTAAACTTCTTCATAAATATATTTTTAAAACACAATACAACAAGGCAACAAACAATACGGTACACTTAACTAATATAAGTATCCGTTTAGTAAATAACTTTATATGTATTTTATATTTTTGTTTATAATCAATTGATTTAATGTTCTATACACGCATAATACACCTATCAACATATTAACAATTTGAATTTAATATCTAGCGGATACAGAACTCAAAGATATGAAAATATAGGTTATATTTCACTTCTTATTGACACTTATATGCTTAAGTGGTTGCTTACAACAACTTATATAGATATAATAGTTATCAACAATAAAAGCATAGGTTGTGAAAAACTAAAAAAAGGAAGGGATTATCTAATCAAAAACTTAAATATCAGTGCATTAATCTTCACTAAAATCTTTTAATAATTTTCGATACTCTGAGAAAACATTTGCTCGACTAACAAAGCCTAAATATCTTCCATTATCATCTAATACAGGAATATTATACATACTAGTTTTATGCAATTTACTAGCAATATCACTCATTGTTTCATTAGGTTTAACAGTAACTGTAGGTTGAACCATAAGTTTATCTACCAAAACTTCATCATAAAGCTGTGGCTTAAAAATGATCTTACGAACATCTTCCATGCTCACCATACCTTTGAACAAATTATCTTCATCTACCACTGGAAATAAATTCCTATTAGATTCTTGTATTACCTCTACTAAATCTCTCAAATATTGACCAGATTTAATAACTTTAAAATTTGTTTCAATCAGGCTGTCAACATCCATCATTTTAAGGATATTTTTATCCTTATGATGTGTCAATAAATGACCACGCTCAGCAAGTTGATATGTATATACTGAGTTTTTAATAAATATATTTGAAGTAAGATAAGAAACCAAAGAAACTAGCATTAATGGCATCAAAAGCTCATAGCCACCAGAAATTTCAGCAATAAGAAAAATAGCAGTAAGTGGCGCTTGTAGAACACCTGCAATCGTACCTGCCATTCCTGCCAAAGCAAAATTTGAAAATGACAAATTCACTCCAAATGAAGAGAAAAACATAGCAAACAATAAACCTAAAATAGAACCATTAAAAAGTGTTGGTGCAAAAATACCTCCCACTCCACCTGCTGTAAAAGTAAAACTAGTAGCAAATGCTTTTAACAGAATTACAATAAGCATAATTACAAAAACCATATAGTGATTATCTCCAAATATTGATAAAATACTAGTTGAATAAATCAATTCTGATTTACCTTGTAAAGCTTCATTTATCACCTCATAACCCTCACCATATAATGCAGGAAATACGTACAATAAAGCACCTATTAAAACACCACCTATCAAAGCTTTAGTGAGATATGAATTAAATCTTTCAAAGAATTTATGAGTGAAAATATATACCTTAGTAAAGTACACTGAGATTAAGCCTGTAAATATACCAAGTAGCACAAAAAATGGAATATCACGAAATGAATACAGTTCTTTAATATTGAAGTGATATAACACTTCTGTTCCCATAAAAAAATATGAAGTCAGAATAGCTGTTACAGATGCAATAATTAAAGGAATAACCGATGACACTGTCAGATCAATCATAATAACTTCCATTGCAAAGACTACCCCTGTTAATGGCGCTTTAAAAATTGCAGACATAGCTGCTGCACTTGATGCTCCAAGCAACAATATCACCTGTTTATAAGGCATTCGTAAAGCATTACTTATTGCAGATCCATATGCTGCACCTGTTGCCACTGTTGGACCCTCCAAACCCACAGAACCACCAAAACCTACCGTTAACACACTGGTAACAATTGAGCTAAAAAGGTTATGTAATTTTATAAATCCACGAGTTTCAGCAATTGCGTAAAGTACACTTGGAATACCATGACCTACAGGTAATTTTATTATAAACTTAACAAATAAAACTGCTAATAATATACCTATAATAGGAAGTACAAAGTATAAATAGTGATTAAAACTTGATAGTGAATCTGACTTTAATAGGGATTGAATAAAGTAAACAAGATTCTTAATAACTACTGCAACTAATCCCACGACTAAACCAATTAACGCACTAATAATTGCGGTAAACTGAGAATGGCTAAGATGCTTATCCTTATAATCTAAAACTTGATCTACTAATTTGCTCATTGAGAGAATATTCTGCTAATACTTGAAATATTAAGGTCGCGCAAAAGTAACAATGTTTATTATACTAATCCAATTAATGCAAGAATATTTTATCAATCTATACAGCACTATATCTCAATTAATTATAATGATATGTATAAATTTTCACAAAATAAAAAATTTATAATTAAGAATTATATAGTTTTGTAGAGCGTAAAATATAGATAAGCAGAAATTATGTATAATTTTTAACTACCAACACATTCACTAAATGACAATAACATTCTTAGGAACAGGAACATCACAAGGAGTACCGGTAATTGCCTGTAAATGTAATGTTTGTAATAGTATTAATACAAAAGATAAAAGGCTTCGCTCATCTGTATTAGTAGAAACAGATAATGAGATATTTACCATAGATGCTGGTCCTGACTTTAGACAGCAAATGTTAAAGGAAAGTGTAAATAAGTTAAATGCTATTTTAATTACTCATGGTCATAAAGACCATGTAGGGGGAATGGATGACATTAGAGCTTTTAATTATTTACAAAAGAAAGCTATGCCCGTATGGGCTAATGAATTTGCAAGTAATTCAATTAGAACTGAATTTTCATACGCTTTTTCGGACGATAAATATCCTGGAGTGCCAAATTTCGATTTACACTTAATTACAGAGTCAAGTTTTTATGTTGGAGAAACTCAAATAACACCTATACCTCTTTTACATTTGCACATGCTAGTTCATGGATTTAGAATTGGTGATTTTACATATATTACTGACGCTAATAAAATTCCTGAAGAGTCATGGAAATTATTAAAAGGAACTAAAGTATTAGTGATAAATGCACTTAGAAAACAAAAGCATATCTCTCATTTTAATCTAGAAGAAGCTTTAGATGTAATTAATAAAATAAATCCTGACAAAGCATATATTACTCATATTAGCCACTTAATGGGATTAGCAGATGAAGTTAGCAAAGAACTTCCTAGTAATGTTGAGCTAGCATATGATGGACTTAGTATAGAGCTATGATGAATAAAAAACTAATTGTTGTTGCTGGACCTACTGCAGTCGGAAAAACTACTTATGCCATAAATCTAGCACAAAAGCACAGTACTGAAATTATATCTACAGATTCTCGTCAATTTTATAGAGAAATGAGTATAGGAACAGCCTCTCCAACTAAAGAAGAATTAAACTCTGCTCCTCATCATTTCATTGGTAACTTAAGTATTCACGATTACTATAATGTTTCTCTTTATGAGCAAGAAGCAATGAGTTTGCTTTCAACTTTATTTAAAACTAAAGATACCGTTATTGCAGTTGGAGGATCAGGGCTTTATATTGATGCCTTATGTTATGGCATAGACGAATTACCCGATGCTAATCCTGAAATAAGAAATAAAATAAAAGAAAACTATAAAAATAAAGGACTTACATATTTACAAAGTGAAGTTAAAAAACTTGATCCAGACTATTATACATTAGCAGACACTAAAAACCATAAAAGACTGCAAAGAGCATTGGAAGTAATATACGAAACAGGTAAAACATATTCATCGCAAAGGACTCAAAGCAAAAAGGAACGGCCTTTTCAAATAGAAAAAATTGTACTAAATATGCCTAGAGAAGTTCTATATGAAAGAATTAATAAGCGAGTAGATATTATGATAGAAGAAGGTCTTATTGAAGAAGCTAAAGGACTTTACAAATATAAAGATCTCAATGCATTAAACACAGTTGGTTATAAGGAATTGTTTGAATATTTTGATGGTAAAATCACAAAAGAGCAGGCTATTATTGACATAAAAACTCATAGTAGAAGATATTCAAAAAGACAAATTACTTGGTTTAAACGTTATGATGATTTTAAATGGATTGAATTATAGAAAGACTAAACGAAAAGTATAAAGTAATACAGTGTCTAAGGTAGAAGAAAAAAAGATATTTTTGCAGCTTAATGGAATTCAATAGTCAAATAGAGGAAATGCTTAATAAATCATATATTAAGCAAATTATAAATGATGCCGACAGTTTAAAATTGCGTGTATTTATTATAGGTGGCTGGGTACGTGACTTATATTTGGGGAGAGTTTCTACTGATATGGATTTTGTAGTTGAGGGTTCTGGAATTCTATTGGCAGAGAAAGTAGCAAACAGCATAAATGCCAAGCTTACTATTTTCAAAAATTTTGGTACAGCTATGATACACCTACCTGATGATGATGAATTTGAATTAGAATTTGTAGGAGCCAGAAAAGAATCATATAGGAGAGAATCTAGAAAACCAATTGTAGAAGATGGTACAATAGAAGACGATCAAAACAGACGGGATTTTACAATTAATGCAATGGCCATTGAACTAAAAGAAAATGGTGAATATGAATTAATTGATCCGTTTCATGGCATGGATGATTTGAATAATAAAATAATAAGAACACCATTAGACCCAGACATTACATTCTCAGATGACCCTCTAAGAATAATGCGTGCTATAAGGTTTGCAACACAACTTGACTTTAGTATTAATGAAAAGACCTTTGATGCAATAAAGAGAAATAAAGAGCGTCTAAGCATTATCAGTCAAGAAAGAATTATTGGAGAATTAAATAAAATAATAATGACAAAAACACCATCTATAGGGTTCAAAATTCTTTTTGATAGTGGTGTTTTACAGATTATTTTTCCTGAATTATGCGCTCTAAAAGGTGTAGAAATAAAAAATAATAAATCTCATAAAGACAACTTTTACCATACAATTGAGGTGCTTGACAATATCAGCAAACACACTGATAATCTATACCTTAGATGGGCTGCCCTATTGCATGATATTGGCAAAGCTAAAACAAAGCGTTACATAAATAAAATTGGATGGACATTTCATGGACATGAGTTTATTGGCTCCAAGATGGTATCAAGCATTTTTAAACGAATGAAACTTCCAATGAATGATAAGATGAAATATGTAGAAAAGCTTGTAAAGCTTCATCTTCGTCCTATTATTCTTGTAGAAGATGTTGTTACAGACTCTGCTATTCGCCGTTTATTATTTGAAGCAGGAGATGATATTGATGATTTAATGACTCTATGCCATGCAGATATTACATCAAAAAACGAGAAGAAAGTTAAACGTTTTCATAGAAACTTTGAATTAGTAAAAATAAAGCTAATAGAGCTTGAGGAGAAAGACAAACTTAGAAATTGGCAGCCACCAATTGATGGAGAAGAAATAATGAAAACCTTTGACATCAAGCCATGCAGAGCAGTTGGTGATATTAAAAACAGAATAAGAGAAGAAATTCTTGAAGGTAGAATAGAAAATAACCATGATGCTGCTTTTGAATTTATGCTTAAGATTGCCAATGAACACAATTTAGAAGCAAAGTAAATGACAAGAATAGGCCTTATTTCAGATACTCATTCTGTACTTTCTGAACCCATTAAAAATTTCCTGAAAGGTTCTAACGAAATATGGCATGCTGGAGATTGGGGAAGTATAGAAATATATAATAACTTATTAAAGATCTCACCAATTATTAAAGGAGTATACGGCAATATAGATGGCCCAAAATTTTCATCAGAGATTCCTGAGAATCAAGTTTTTTATTGCGAAGAAGTTAAAGTATTAATGACCCATATTGGAGGATACCCAGGTAGATATCAGACAAGAGTTAGAAAACTAATAATTGAAGAAAAACCAAAACTATATATTGCTGGTCATTCTCACATTCTTAAAGTTATTTATGATAAAAAGCATGAGCTCCTTCATATTAATCCTGGTGCAGCAGGTAAAAGCGGTTTCCATAAAGTAATTACAGCCATTCGTTTTCAAATAAACGGAGATAAAATTGAGAATCTTGAAATATTTGAACAGCCTAGAAACTAAAAAAGCTATCCTGATTTAACAGAATAGCTTTCATTTTATATATTGTTTATCCCTTATTTTCCAGTTGGAATTGGTCTATCTTTAAGATTTAACTTCTTCTTAACCAATGGAAGAACATCGTAAGCATCATCATAATATAATACTTGATCTTGCGAATTATTTAGTACATGCGAGAAACCCTCCTCTTTAGCAACTTCTTTTATTGCTTTTCTAATTTTATCTAGAATTGGAGCTTGTTTTTCCTCTACAAACTTATTTAATTCTGTTTGTGCACCTTCTTGAAATGCTTGAATTCTTTTCTGCAAATCATCTAACTCTTGAGCTCTAATTCCTCTCATCATTTCTGTCAGATTATCTTGATCAGTTGTGAAAGCATTCTTTTTTTGCTCAAATTCAGCATAAAGCTGTTGTAGATCTTTCTGCATTTGATCATATTTATTTTGGTAAGCTACCATTACTGAATCATACTCAGGCATTATTTTCAATAATTCACCAATATTAATAACTCCTACCTTAGATTTGCCCTGCGCACTTGCTGAAAAAGCACCTGCTACCATGAACAACAACACTACTAAAACTTTTACTTTACTCATTGTATAATTTATTTATAATTAATATTGATTTAGTTTATTAAAGCCGCAAAAATAGTCAAAAATCATATTCAATCACAATAAGATTTTGTACTCGACATTTACCAAATTCCACTATTCTTACAACTGAAATTGAAGTGATAATACTCCAATATTTATTTTTTTCGCTTCGATGAGCCAGAATCTTCATCACCACCTGCTGAATAACCCAATGTTTCAAGTATTGCATCACTCTTATCGTATCTTTCACTTGCATATAATATACTAAGGCTACCTGCCCTATCAAATATCACACTATAACCTCTTTGGTCTGCCATATCTTTTATTGCAGTGTATATTCTATCCTGTAAAGGCTTTATTAATTCCTGTCGTTTCTTAAACAAATCACCATCTTTTCCAAAACGCTTCTTCTTAAGCTTATTTAAATCCTTTTCTTTCTGTAGAATTTCTTCTTCTCGCTGTTTCTTAATATCCTCTGGCAAAAGTACTGCATCAGTTTGATAAGATTTATATAAACGATCAATCTCACCAACTTTTGTTTCAATCTCTTTTTGCCACTTTTGAGCTAGTTCATCTAATTGTTTTTGTGACATTTTATACTCTGGAATATTATCCAAAATATATTGTGTATCTACATAAGCAAACTTCTGTGCTTTAATACCCGAAACTCCAAATGTTAAAAGGAGTAATAATAGTGCTATTTTCTTCATAAGATATATTTTAAAATTAAGATAGCTGCATTTTACAACATCTATACCATTAATAAAACTATATAAAAAATTAACAAATTTTAATCAATAGAGCCATTCATTGAGAAGTGGAATTGATTTCCTGCCATACCTGGGAAACCTGGTATTGGGTCAAAGCCATAAGCCCAATCAAGACCAAGAAGTCCAAACATAGGAAGATATATTCTAGCACCTACCCCAGCAGACCTATGCAAATCATAAGGATTGAATTTTTTCATAGTAGCCCAAGAATTACCTGCCTCAACAAAACCCATAATAAATACTGTAGCCATAGGATTAGTTGAAATTGGATATCTAAGCTCCATAGTATATTTTGTATAAACTGTTGCCCCTGTTGGCGGAGAAAGTGAGTTATTAGTATAACCACGCATTCCCACTAATTCTCTACCATCAAGCGAGAAACCACTTAAACCATCACCACCTAAATAAAATCTCTCAAAAGGAGAATATCCAATATCTTCGTTATAATATCCTAAGAAACCAAACTTAGCTCTCGTATGAATAACAAATTTCTGAGCTTCTTTTGTTTTACCTAGACCTGTGTACCATGAAAAATTAAGCTTCCATTTATAATATTCTACCCAATGAAATTTTTCAGCATCTTCCATTGCTCTATAGTTTTTATGATTTAACAAACTATATGGCGGTGTAAACTGAACACTAGTAGTAATATCAGATCCAGATTTTGGATATATTGGATGATCGACAGAATTTCTACTTAAAGATAATGTATAAGAAAAGTTATTTGAAATACCATTATCATAAGAAAATACATGATCATAGTTTTTCAAATCATAATTCTGAAAACTCAAACTTTGATATAAACTAAAATAATCATCAGGCCATTGAAGTCTTTTACCAAGTCCAACTGTTACCCCAGAAATAACAATTGATGAACGAGCAGGATCACCTTTTGTTAAGCCGTTAGATTGAACAGATTGGTATGCAGAAACAGTTAATGAATTTGGTTTCTTACCTCCAAGCCATGGTTCAGTAAAAGAAGCACTATATGATTGATAATATATACCGTTAGATTGAATTCTTAAACTAAGTTTCTGACCACCACCAGAAGGGATAGGTCGCCAAGCATCTTTTTTACCAACACCTTTAAGCCAGAAATTATTAAATGAAACTCCAACTGTTCCAATCAAAGCTCCCATACCCCAACCTAGCGACATTTCTATCTGGTCTGAAGATGTTTCTTCAACAATATATTCAATATCTACAGTTCCATCTGCTGGATTTGGCTTTGGATTAACATTAAGTTTTTCTTGGTCAAAATACCTAAGTTGAGCAAGTTCTCTTTGAGTTCTAATAATATCAGCACGGTTAAATAATTGACCCGGCTTTGTTCTAATTTCACGAAGAATTACTTCATCATGTGTTTTAGTATTTCCTCTAATAGTTACATGCTTAACAATTGCTTGTTTACCTTCGTAAACTCTAATCTCAAGATCAATGGTGTCACCATTAATTCTAGATTCTACAGGGGTAATCTGTGAGAATAAATATCCTTGATTCATATACAACGAATGGACATCACCCTTCTCCATATCCATGAATAATTGAGTCTCTAATTTCTGTCTGTCATACAACTCTCCTTTATTAATACCTAGCACTTTAGACAAGGTAGAACTTGGATATTTTGTATTTCCAACCCATTTAATATCACCAAAATAAAACCTACGACCTTCGTTAATCTTTATATAAATATCAATTAAATTATCATCAAGCTTAACCACACTATCACTAATGATACGTGCATCTCTATAACCTTCTTTGCTATAGTATGCAATCATTGACTTCATATCTTCTTTAAAGTCACTTTTAATATATTTAGATGCTTTCCAGAATCTATAAAAACGTTTTTCCTTGGTTTCCTTAAATCGCATTTTTAATTTATCAGTGGCAATTTCATTTGCACCAATAATTTTAATTTCATTTATTTTTACTTTAACTCCTTTGGTAATATCAAACACTAAAGTTATTTGATTTGCATTTACTGAATCTCTTACTTGGCGAATATTTGTTTTTACATTATAAAAACCTTTATCAATAAAATATTGATTAATAATATTCTCTGATCTCATTAACACATTCTTATTCACAGCATTACCTCTAACCATTCCTAGTTCATCACGTAAGTCATCAGCTTCAGATTTGCGAATATTTCTAAAACTAAATCGCCTAAGCTTTGGTTGCTCTTTCAACTCTATATCTAAGAATATTTTATCACCTTGAATCTTTGTGTAAGAAATATTAATACTTTCAAAAAGGCCCTGCTTCCATAGTTTTTTAATAGCTTTTGAAATATCATCACCTGGTACAGATATTTTATCACCAACACTTAAGCCAGCAATCATTAGTAACACTTTATTATCCAGATATTTCACACCACTGATGGTAATACCAGCTATAATATAATCTTTAGGACTTGTATAGTCAACTTTCTCTTCAAACAACTGCACCTGAGCTACAGAGATATTTACAACGAAAGTACTTAGTAATAATAATAAGAATAACCTCTTCAACATTTTAAACTGATTGTATTTGTTCACTCGTTTTTCCAAATCTACGTTCACGGCCTTGATAATCTATAATTGCTTTATATAAATCATCTTTACTAAAATCTGGCCAAAGAACATCTGTAAAATATAATTCTGCATAAGCTAATTGCCACATCAGAAAATTGCTAATACGTAATTCACCACTAGTTCTAATCATTAATTCGGGATTTGGCATTCCTGCAGTATCTAAAACTGTTTCAAAAAGCTCTTCTGTAAAATCATCTTCAACAATTTCACCTGCTTTAAATTTTTTAGATAAAGACTTAGCCGCCTCTAATATTTCCCATCTCGAACCATAACTAAGAGCTAATACTAAAGTCATTCTTGTATTGCTTGCAGTAGCATCTATTGCTTTTTTCAATTCAATTTGACTTTTTTCTGGCAAGTTATTAATATCACCTATAGTTTGCAAACGTATATTATTCTTATTTAGTGTAGGAACTTCTTTTCCAATAGTTTTCACCAATAGAGTCATAAGAGCATCTACCTCATACTTAGGTCTATTCCAATTCTCCTTTGAGAATGCGTAAAGAGTAATATATTCAATACCCAACTCTGCGCTAGCTTCTACAACATCTCTCACTGGCTTTACACCGTGCTGATGTCCAAAAACACGTATTTTCCCTTTCTTTTTTGCCCATCTTCCATTACCATCCATAATAATAGCAATACTCTTAGGCAAATTATTTTTATCTATTTTATCCTTCAACTCCATTTAATCAAACAAAAAGGGTTCTTAATAATACTAATGAATATATTCCTTAAAATATTTATGCTTTTGGTAAGCAGGACAACCTTTACTTTTTGGTCCTACTATCTTAAACATTAATGTAAAACCAGCAACACTGTACCAATCTTTAGCTTCGCCACCTCTTTGGCGGCCAGTTGCTCCTTGTAAAGTAGCCAAATAAGCAGTGAAATCAGCTGGATTATTTGGTTGACCGTTAGGTCCAATAGAAATATCCATACCCATTTCTATAGCTTGATTCTCATTCATTCTATTACTTAATGCTGCTGCTAATGGTGATTTCTCTGCTGCTAGCAAGCCTGCATCTGGATAAACTGTACTTACATCATCAATATAATCTGTGAATGTCTTTCTTAATCCCCATTCAAACCCAATACTAAGTTTTTTTGAAATATTAAATTTAAATCCACCTCCAAAAGGTATCGCAAAGGAAGTTAATTTATATGGCTTTTTATCTGGATATGCCGTTAACCCCTGCCCTTCGGTACCTAATGGCTGCAATTCGTACTCCACTCCCATATATTCTGTTTTAGGATTAAAGTGAAAAAACCCTAAACCTCCATAAATATATGGAGTAAATCTGTGTTTTGTACTTCCTGGTACATACTCTAAAAAGTTAAGTTCTAATCCTGCTTCAATATCAATAATTGTAGAGTGAAAACTTAAGTTTTTATATTGCAGATTCTCATTATCATATTTGCTATCTCCAGACACTTTTCCATAATGAGCAGCAATTCTAATTGCAAATCTAGGATTCATTGCATACCGGTAACTAAGTCCAAAATTATAGTTTGGAATACCAATAAGATTGCCAGGATATGTTAATGGATCTTCAGTTGTAATATCTCCTAAATAATACGAAATACCAATAAAAGGCCCTATCTCATGATGCTGAGCCATGCTACCAAAAGACATAAAAACAATGGATATAGTATAGAATAATTTTCTCATATTGCAAGTGATATGTTAATAGCTAAACTTTAAATATTTTGATTTATTGTGTACGTTCAATAACGTGCAAATGTAAGTTAATTTTAGTAAAATTACAATTACCTTAATTAATTCAATATTAATTCCTTATATCAAGTCCCCAATTCAGTTTTTCTCTAATAGTATCAAAAAAACTTCTATTCCCTATTTGAATCATATTCACACTAAAATTACTTTTAGAGACTACTAGTTCTGTTGAAGAATTTATTGTTTCAAACCTAGAATCTAATCCTACTAGAAAAGACTTTGATCTACCTTGAATTTTCAACTTAATAACACTATTATCAGGAATCACAACTGGACGTACTGTTAGATTATGAGGTGCAATTGGTGAAATAATAAAATTTTTAGATCCAGGTGTTACAATAGGCCCTCCAACGGCAAGAGCATAAGCTGTGGAGCCTGTTGGCGTTGATATCAGTAGTCCATCAGCCCAATAAGAGTTAAGAAATTTATCATCAATATACACATGAACAACAATCATTGAAAGATGATCTTTTTTATGAATTGAGAATTCATTTAAAGCAAAATTCATCTCGCCAAAAAGGTCATTATCAGTTTTCAATGACAGTAACGCTCTTTTATCAAGTATATAATTATTATTTAAAACATCATTAATTGCTGCATCAATATCAGTGTGAGAAACTGAAGAAAGAAAACCCAATCTACCCATATTTATTCCTAAAATAGGTATATTAGAATTTCTGATAATTGGAATACTGTCTAATATCGTTCCATCACCTCCAAGAGTAAAAAACACATCAATCTTACGCTTTACTTCCTTTGCAGTATTATAAATAATGGGTTTATTTATAAACTTTACTTTATTCATAATCAGACCATAAAAAAGCTCATTTACCCAAATTTCACATTCTGCTTTTTCAAGTTTATCAATTAATAATTGATAAGTTTCCTTGTACTTCTCATAATACTGAATGCTAAATAATGCGATTTTCATACTTAAAAATAAATTTAATAATACTGAAACGTATATATCACAAATTTGTTACCATAAATTTAAATACCTTTTGGATCTTTTTTACTATTTGCCATTAAAAACGACTTAATAAACCCATCTATATCTCCATCAAGTACAGCTTGAACATTTGATGTTTCAAAACTAGTTCTTACATCCTTAACCAATTTATATGGATGAAGTACATAGGACCTAATTTGCGAGCCCCATTCAATGTTTAGCTTACCATCTTCAACTTCTTGCTGAACATCCTGTTTCTTACGAAGCTCTATCTCATAAAGCTGAGATTTCAACATCTTAATTGCTTTTTCACGATTCTTTAGTTGAGATCTAGTTTCTTGACATTCAATAACAAGATTACTTGGAGCATGCCTTAATCTAACTGCTGATTCTGTTTTGTTAACATGCTGTCCTCCAGGGCCACTAGACCGAAAAGTATCCCATGATAAATCTGCAGGATTAACATCAATTTCAATATCATCATCAACCACCGGATACACATATACCGAGGCAAAAGACGTGTGTCTACGGTTTGCTGAATCGAAAGGAGAAATTCTAACTAATCGATGTACCCCACTCTCTGCCTTTAAAAAACCAAATGCATTCTCTCCATCAAACTCAATACTCACCGATTTAATACCTGCAACATCCCCTACCTGCTCATCAATTATCTTTACTTTATAGTTTTGCCTTTCGCCATACCTAATGTACATACGCATAAGCATTTCTGCCCAATCTTGACTCTCTGTTCCTCCAGCACCTGGATTTATTTGAAGAATTGCACTAAATTTATCAGATTCACTACTTAACATATTAAGCAATTCTAAATCTTCAATCTTCTTTTCTAAAATACTAAACTGACTTTCAACCTCTGCTTCTGAAGACTCTCCCATTTCAAGAAATTCTAATAAAACTTCTACATCTTCAAATACTGAATAGGCGTCATCATATTTGATAATCCACGACTTTTTCTCTTTAATCTTTCTCAAAAATTGTTCAGCTGCCTTTGAATCATTCCAAAAAGAAGGATCTTGAGTTTTTAATTCTTCTTCCTCAACTTCAATACGTTTTCTATCAACGTCAAAGATACCCCCTCAAGGCCAAAAGCCTTTTATTCATTTGCTTAATTTGATCTTTTGTAATCATTATTCTATTGATTATTTGTCTATTTTCCTTTAGACTGTGTTATTTACTTGTTTGTTGTTAGGTTATTTATTTCTCGAAAAAATCCTATTCCTTTTCTTCCCCCCCGTACAGCTGTCGGGACTAAAGGGAGGAAAAGAAAGAATGCTTTTTTCAGTTTCTAATTACTAATTCTCAATTGCCTTAAACACTTCCCATATTAAGTTACTTTCATAGCCTTTCTGAAGTGCATAATTCAAAACTTTCTTCTTATTCGTAACTTCTTTAATACTGCCAACATCTTTTATTTTATACGAAATAAGATCTTTCAAAGTAGTTAAATAGTCTTCTTCATCTATTTCAAGTAATGCATTGAAAATATCTCTATCCTCAACCTTCTTAAGTTTAAGT
>Ga0256827_10000231_pt1 | contig 32948 bp, 41 predicted proteins | sample CV84metaG_FD_185977 | JGI IMG/M metagenome (GOLD analysis project Ga0256827, IMG submission 185977) | Hydrothermal vent microbial communities from East Pacific Rise, Pacific Ocean - CV84 | ecosystem: Environmental > Aquatic > Marine > Hydrothermal vents | place: Pacific Ocean: East Pacific Rise...
CTACTCGTGGAGTGGATTTATTGATACTAATCTTGGTTCTAAAAAGATTATTAAAGATAATGGAATTATTGTTGATAGAGATATAAATGGTGCAAGAGGTATCTTGCTTAAACAACTTACTAAGGTAACTTAGACCTTAATCATAAGCAAAACTTTGTGGTTTTGGCGATTTAAACTAAGGGTCATTATTTCCAACCTTTGTAGATTCGTATGACCAGTGCATACCAACACCAAGATTGGGAGCGATATAATAGAGACCTGTAAGAGAAAGCTCTCTTGAATCAATATCGGTATCACGACCATTCTGTTCGATTGTGGAAGAGGTAAAGTTTAGAGTTGTGCCTCCTATTACTTCAATTGTTCCTGTTTGTATATTATGTGCTGTTAATGTATCTGGAATGATTCCTAGAGCTAAAAATGTTAATAATGTTTTTTTCATTCTAATCCTTGAAAATATTTATTCTCAAGAAGTTTAACCACTTATAACATAAAAAAATATTAAATAATATTTTAGAGTTTTTTTCTCTTTTTAGTTTAACCTTTGACTTTTTAAAATAGGAGTATAATAAACAAAAAAGGACTAAAAATGTTAATGATTAGAACAGATATTCAAAACGCACTTGTAATACTCGAACCCAAAGGAAAGTTATGTGAAGATGATTTTACTGTAGCGAGTCAATCTATTGATCCCCTTATTGAAGAGCTTGGTTCACTCAAAGGAATTATTATTTATACAGAAGAGTTTCCCTATTGGAACTCTTTTGGAGCATTGGTTAAACATTTAAAATTTATTAAAGAACATCATAAACGGGTACAGAAAGTTGCATTTGTAACAAATGCTTTAGCTATTGATTTTATAGAACCCGTTAGCAAGCATTTTGTCGAATCAGAAGTGAAACATTTTAAATTTAATGAATTGGAGCAAGCAAAAAAATGGATAAATGAGGAGAAGACTCCTTTAGAGACGCACGGTCTCTCCATGGGAATAAAACGGCTTGATAATAATAAGTTTTTTCTCTCTTTTAAAGCAATAGGTACGTTAACTCATGAGGATTATGAACGCGTGATGCCTTTAATTGATGGAGGATTAGCACAAGTAGAAGAACCTAAAATAAATGTTTTTATGGACGTTTCAGAGTTTAAAGGATGGGAAGCTAGAGCTGCATGGGACGATTTAAAATTGGGGATTAAATACAATTTTAATTTTAATAAAATTGCTCTTTATGGAGAGAATAAACTGATTGATTCGGTAATGAAAATCTCTTCGTGGTTTATGAATGGTACTCTAAAAGAGTTTGATAACCGACAAGAAGCGTTACGTTGGCTTTATGAGGATGAGGAGTAAGATACTCCTCTCTAAAGATTAAAAATAAAGAAATCGGTAGAGACTTCTTTGAGCAAGGTTAGGATGAGCGAGGGAGATAAAAAAAGTTCAGAATCTTGATGATAGAGAATGGTTAAATCAAAACCCCTCTTTGAGATGTAGTTCATAAGGTCTTGGTCTAAAGCACCTTTTCCTTCAATACATTCGCCTTTAACCCTAAACTCTTTTTTATAGTTTTCAAACTTCTCTTTTTGCTTTTCTTTTAGGCGTTCATTAAAGGCAATGGTATCGGGGCTAAGGATAGGAATGAGATTTAAATAGTCTACTTGAATCTCTACGGCATCTAAAAGGTACCGATAGTCATGTACGATAGTAATGGCATTTTTACTGAATAGATGTTGAGTTATTTGCAGTGCCTTTTTACCATTTTCACTAAAATCTAATGGAAGAGCAATCATCTTATATTGGGGAACACTTTTTTTTATTATCCAAAAACTGTAGGGTGTTTTTTCAATTAATTTTTCATTTAGCTCTTGATGATAGGCTGTGATAAAGAGAGTCTCTTTTTGTTCCTTGAACGTGTAAAGTAGTTGATTCACGGTATCGTTTTCATAAATTAAAATAGCGTATTTTTCTTGAACTCCTAAAGCAAGAAGATGTTCTTGAATTTTGGCTTTAATTCTTTTTTTATCTAAACGTTCATGGGTAATTTCACTTTCAGATAAAAAATAATCGGGTATCTCAAAAAGTGCTTCCTCTTGAACATAGAGAATTTCTAAGCTTGTTTGATGTTGTTGTGAAAAATCTACAGCTTTCTGAAGTAGCTGATTAATTTTTTCTAAATTAGATAATAAAACCACCACACGTTTAAATGGGTGGTTCGTTATAGGTTCTAGCTCTTCTATCTTCTTCATAATTTATCCTTTTTTAGAAGGTTTAGGTTTTCCAAAGGTCTTGTTTCTAAAGTAGTAATATACAAAGCTAAAAAGCATTACAACGAATAAAACAATTCCACTGGTTATTAATGATTGGGGAGAGTGAATCAGATTATAGGTAATCAATACAATGGTTGCCGTTAAGCCCAATAATGCACCTGTCCCTGCAATAAATCTATTGGCTTTAGTCTCTTTATATAATTTAAAATTGGCATAATTAACCAGTGTAAACACAATTAGGAATCCAATACTTCCTGCTACCGAGATATTGTTAATGTCAAATAGTGTGGTAAAAATAATACTTAAGAGGGCAATAATAATCATCCCCTCATAACCATTTTTAATCTGTTTTTCAAAGCTGTGTGGTAGTTCTCCATGTTTTGCAATAAGATAGGAGGTTCGTCCACTTCCATAAAGTGTTGCATTGATTGCTGATGCTGTAGAGAGCAGTGCTGCTATACCAATGATAATAAAACCAACTTCTCCAAAGAAGGGTTCTGCTGCTTTTGCTAAGACATAATCTTGGGCTGTTTTTGCCTCTTGAAAAGAGAGATTTCCCACCGTTACCATGGCAATCCATACATAGAGAATAATAACAAAAATGACCGAAGCATAATAAGCTCGTGGTAAATTTTTTTCAGGCTCTTCAATATCTTTTGCTGTATTGGCAATCAGTTCAAAGCCCTCAAAGGCTAAGAAAATAATCAATCCACCTGTAATTACAGAGGTCATGGGCATCCATTCCGTTGTTGCCATGTGACTCATATCTATGCTCAAGGTTCCTACTCCTGCAAAAATTATCAGAATAAAGAGTTTAGAAAAGACCATGATGTCTTCGGCTTTTCCTGTAAATAAAGCACCTAACAGATTAATAAGCATAAAGAGTACAATCACGGCAACAGATAAAGATTTATGAATCCAAGGAACATCACTTCCTACTAAAAGAGCTGAACCATAGCTTCCAAAGGCATAGGCATAGAGTGCCAACATAATGACATAGCTAATAAGCAATAGATTATTAATGACCGAAGAGAAACATCCATTACCAAAAGCTTGAATAATAAATTCAATGCTTCCACCCTCACTGGGATAACGTAAGGAGAGTTTGACATAAGAGTAGGCTGTAATCAGAGCAATAAAACCTGCTACCATAAAAGCAATGGGGGCAGCCCCTTGTGCTAAGTTTATGGTTAAACCAAGAACGGCAAAAATTCCACCACCAACCATACCTCCAACACCAATACTAAAGGCTTCTAAAAAGCCTATTTTTTTCTTTTTCACGCCTATCCCTCTTGTTGAATTTTTTTCCAGTAATGAAACATGCTTATCTCTCCAAAAAATGGAGCAAAAATATTAAAGATAGGTATAAAGTTGAAGAGTACTGTGATAAAACTGATAAACCAAATATCGACTTGATACTTTTTTAACTCTTTCTTATTTACTTCATCAAATACTAAGGAAGCTGTATTGTATTGCAGAGTATCTTTTGTAAGCCACATCCATAAAATGATTTGTGCAATAAAATTGATGATAGGGATGAACAGAATAGGGAAGGCTAAGAGCGAAATAATAATGAATAAAAAGGTATCTTTTAGAGTGTATCGAAATGCCTGTAAGGTATGGTGTTGTTCTAACTCTCCATCATAGTGTTTGCTTGAGAGATGTTGAATGAGTGGTTTATTGAAAATATTGACAATAAACAACATGCTAATCACAATAGCATTATAGATAATGTAAATGGTAAAGAGGTATGCTAATCCATGCTCTACGGTTGTATAGGGTAAGGTTTTTAAAAAATCTCTAATGGTTTCATTAATCATTGCGTCATTCATATACCAAATAAGTAACCAAAAACAAGTACTTAAAATCATGAGTATATAGGAGAATGAACCATATTTATTTTGAGATATTTTAGTCAAAATAAAGTTACCTAAAAAGATATAAATCAAGGCAAAGGTTAATAGAACCACCATTAACCAAATAAAGGTAGAGAGCATCCATGCCCCATCTGAAATCATTAAGTTTAAGGGAAGAAAATCAATCAGCATGAGACTCAACGAGCTTAAACTTTCCCAAAAGAGCAAGCCTAAACTTATCCATAGACCCATAACGACTAAGCCAGTAATAAGTGCATACTTCATGGTATGCCATGTTAAAATCTCTCTAAATCCAAAGAGTATTGATTCTATAGTTTGTTTCATATTTTTATCTCCATTTTATTTTTAAATAATATATAGCCTTTAATTATACTCTTTTAAAAGTCTAGAAAATGCTATTTTTGATCTATCTTTGTTGAAAAAGAAGCTATTTATTTATAATCTTTAAAAAAAATTAGTTTTAATAGCCTTAATATATAACCTAAAATAATGTTAATTATTTGTTAATATTATGTTTATTGTTGGTTAATCTCAATATGATATAATTTATTTATGAAAAAAATTGAATTATATAATTTTTATTTATTAATATAAGATTTTTCTAAAACAATATACTATTATAAGGATTAACAATGAAAAGAAAACAGTTTATCTCCACCGTTGTGGCATCACTATTTGTCGGAACATTATCACTTTCAGCAAATACTGAAGTAGCACCATCTTCCAAGACCGTTCACGTTCAGCAAGACACTCAAAAAGTATTACGTCTTCAAAAGAGTATTAATCAAGAGGTACAACACCAAAAAGAGAATTTTAAAAAGGCATCAAAAGAGATTACTGATGGACTAAAGAAAACTTTTTTAGCAACAAAAGCCTTGGAAAATAAAAAAGAAAATGAAGCAATAAAATTGTTAAAAGAGTCTATTTCGTTATTTAAGACAGCATTAAAAACAGAACCAAAATTAGGCTTGATAGCTATTGCACAGGAGATTAATGTAGATGTCTTTGCTGGTAATGCTAAAGAGCTTCAACAATATATTGATAGTACAATTACACTTTTAAAAGAGCATAATACGCAACAAGCAAGAAGAATGTTGTTACCCTTAGAAGATGAGATGGTTATTGCTACCCAAAGTATTCCTATTGATTTGTATTTGCCTTCAACTCAAGAAGCGTTAAAATTACTTAAAGCTAATAAAAAAGATGAAGCTTTAGCTACTTTGGTAAAGGGAATGAGTCTTATGGAGCTTGATACTGTGGTCATGCCAATTCCACTTATACTTTCAGAGGATTTGATTGTTGAAGCATCATTATTGGATAAGTCTAAAAAAGAGGAGGCTCAAAAACTCTTGAATATGGCAGATGATGAATTACAAAAAGCAGTACTCTTTGGGTATACTAAGAAGCATGAGGCTGAATATCAACTCCTCTCTAAAGGAATCTCTGAGATTAAAAAAGAGATTAAAGGCGAAAATGTTGTAGAGAAATTGTACGATAAACTAAAAAATAGTTTTCACACTTTGCTGAATAAAAGTAGAGAAGATGTTATAAAGAAAAAAGCTCAAGAAAAAATTCGTGCATATGAACATAAAGAGGTAAAAAAAGCTTTAGAAAACTCCTCTAAATTTACATCTGATGCTAAAGCTGATGAAACTAAGATCATAAAGTAAAAAAAGGATTAAAAATGGATGCAGTAGACAAAGAGTTAGAAGGACGCAAAAAAAACATTAAAAGAGAGGTGGAACTTCTCTTTAAAGCCAATATGAAGTTTACAGATTGGGATGTTCCTGAAGCAGACGATACTAAAGTTGCTCACATCTTATTAACGATAATACAAGAGAAATTGGATGAGATAAAACAGGATATTGAAGATGGAAAGTATGAAAATTATTGATAAAGGATAAAGGATGTGGAATCATAAAAATATACTAATTGGTATTGATGATAAATTATTAAAAAAATTTAAGAAATATAGTAAAATAGGGGGAGTCCTCTTTTTACTTTTAGGTGTAATTGGAATTGCTTTTCCTGCTTTTATGACGTTTAGTACGGTAGTATTTATTGCCTACTTGATGCTTTTTGCAGGTTTAAGTTCTGCTTGGATGACATGGATGAGTAACAAAGAGGATTGGGCAGGATGGTTAAAGAGTTTTCTTTTAGTTGGAGTCTCTCTTTTTATGCTCTTCTATCCTTTGCAAGGGGTAGCTACCTTAGGGTTACTTTTTAGTATCTACTTCTTTATGGATGCTTTTGCAGGAGCTGGTCTAGCCTTTTCAGCTCAAGGAGATAAGCACCGATGGTTTTGGGCATTGAATGGTTTGATGTCTTTTGTTTTGGCTGTAATCTTTATGGTGGGTTGGCCTTTTAGTTCTCTTTGGTTGGTTGGCTTTTTTGTTGGAGTGAGTCTATTTTTTGATGGAATCGCTTTATTAATGGGTGCAACGGTTTTAGATAAGATTGCACAACAAGATAAAAAGGAAGAGAAATCATAATTTTAAGGTTTTGAAATAAAATAATTTTAGTTTAAGTTTTAATATTATATAGTTAATTTAATAAAAAATTAATATAAGGAATATTTTATGCAAACAAAACTAAAATTTTTATTACTACCTATTGTCTTTTTATCAATATTTTTTAATGGGTGTACTGCACATCACGATGTGATTTCTGTTTCTGAAACACATCTCTATGATAATAATTATGGTTTACATTCAGACCGAGAGGTCGATAGAATCATTCATAATGAGTTAATGGCAATGAATGACCCCACTGAAGTGGAGCTACCTAAATATACAAATTCTACTTGGACGAGCGAACTTAAAATGGAAAAAGGTGCTTTCTTGGCAGAAGATTATGTTCCAACCGAACCTGTCATTAGCTATAAATATAAGTTTGATAAGAAATTTTATGATACAGCTCGTTGGAGAAAAGCAGAATTTTAATTTTTGAAGAAAAGGAGTTCTTAGGATTCCTTTTCTTCTCTTTTGTGACACTCTACCACTTTTTCAATCCACGAATATATTTTAACTCTTTAAGAGCTACTTGGTCTCTTGAATCAATTTTTAGAATGTCATTATAGGTGGCTTCAGCTTTTTTGAATTCTTTGAGTTCTGTGTAACTGTATCCAATACCTCGTTTAGCATGGAGAAGTTCTTGTTTTTTAAGACTTTTTGGGCTAAAAAAGTTTGCAGATTTTTCTGCTAGTTGATAACTTTTTAAGGCTTTTCTCCATGATTTATTAATGTGTTGAATGCGTCCCAGTTCAGAGAGATATTTAGAGTTTGATGGCGAAAGATAGAGGGCTTTCTTAATATTTTGCTCTGCTAATTGAAACTCTTTTAGCTCTAGTAATGTATAGGCTTTTAGATAATAGGCACGAGACCATGTTTCCGAAAGTATATGTGCCATTTTCCCTTCGTTACTTGCTGTCATAGCGTAGAAGTCATGCTCTGCTTGTGTTCGTGCTGTATAAATACGTTTTGAACTATGAGCATAGGCTCTTTCGTACTCTTTTATTACAGGATTAAAATAATAAATAATAGCATTTTTTTTATCTCCTTTTTCTACAAGCTCTTTACCCTTATTTAATAAATCATTATGTTTTTGGTCAATCAGTCTGTAGTTACTGTTATTTGTTTGAGGAAGTTGAAGGGTTTGTGTAGAACCTTTTTTGACAATAGGAGTACATGCTGATAGTGCAAAAATAGTGCCGAAAATTAATAGATTTTTCATAAAATACCTTTGTTTTGATTTTCTCATTATATAATAATAAAAATAAATTTTTACGAGGTATTTATGATTATCGTTCATACTATAGAAGCTCTATTTGAAGTAACTGAAAAGTTAAAGGGAAGTATTGGTTTTGTGCCAACCATGGGGGCATTACATGAAGGTCATTTAACGTTGATACGCCAAGCTCGGACTCAAAATGATACGGTTATTGTCTCTATTTTTGTAAATCCTACACAGTTCCTAGAAGGCGAAGATTTGGATGCTTATCCTCGTAAAGAGAAAGCAGATTCAAAGATTTGTGAATTAGCAGGGGTAGAGATACTTTTTATGCCCACCGTAGAGATGATGTATGAATCGGATGAACTCTCTATTACTGCTCCTGCTATTCGTGGATTTATCTTAGAGGGGACAAAACGGGCAGGGCATTTTGATGGCATGTTGCAAGTAGTTATGAAACTTTTAAATTTAATTGCTTATAACAAACCCAGCTCTTTTAGAGCTTATTTTGGCAAAAAAGACGCACAACAACTGGTTCTTATAGAGCAGATGGTGCGAAATTATTTTATCAATGTAGAGATTGTTCCCTGTGATATTGTTCGTGATAGTGATGGACTGGCATTGAGCAGTCGAAATATCTACTTGAATAAAGAGGAGCGAAAAAAGGCATTAAGTTTATCCCGTTCATTAAAATCTGCAACGAGAATGCTGTTAAAAAAAGAGTTCAATGTTGAGCTTATAAAAAAAGAGATGTTATTGACACTTTCTGAAATAGAGGTAGAGTACGTAGCTGTGGTTAATCGACAATTTAAAAGTATTGAGCATGTAGAACTTGGAAATACAATTATTTTAGTAGCTGGAGTTGTAGGAACGACACGTCTTATTGATAACTTATGGGTTTAAAAAAGAGGAGTTTAATCCTCCTCTTTTGTCTTTGTCTTTTTTTCTTCTTCCTGCTTTTCACGAATCTTTTTACCTATAAAAGCACTAATTACAATGGCTCCATAAAATACTGTGAAAAAAAGAAGAATTTTTATAATTATATCCATAATGGTCATTTACAGCTCCTCTAATATTTGATTTTCAAGTTTATAACTTTTGTTACAGAGTTTTGCCATCTCTTCGTCATGGGTCACGAGTATCATGCCTGCATGATGTTGCTCTATGTATTCCAATAATACTTTCATAACGAGTTCGGCTGTCTCTTTATCAAGATTTCCTGTGGGTTCATCAGCAAAAATCAGTGTGGGCTTTTTACTCAGAACTCTTGCTATCGAAACACGTTGCTGTTGACCTCCTGATAGCTCTCCAATTTTTTGTTCCATAAGCTCTTTTATCTCTAAACGTTCCAACAGTGAGTCGTCTATCTTTTCATTTGCCAAAAGGGCAGCAATCTCAAGATTTTCAATGGCTTTCATCCCTTTAAAAAGGTAATGGGCTTGAAAAACAATACCCAGTTTATTACGTCGAATATCTTCAATATCCTCTTCAGAGAGCGAGTATACATCTTTATCCAAAAGCTCTACAGTTCCAGAGTTTGGTCGGATAAACGATGAAAAAATATGTAAAAGAGTTGATTTTCCTGAACCACTACGTCCAAGAATCGCAATGCTCTCTTTTTCTTGAATTTTAAAATTGATATTTGAAAAAAGAGGATAGTCAAATGAATGAGCAATATCCTCTGCTTTTAAAAGGGTTTTTGGCATGTTGTTTGTCTTTTTAATAAGGTAAACGATTATATAAGAACTTTGGTTAAAGCTCTGTTATTTATTTTCAGATTTTAACGCTTTGATTTCTTCTCTTAATTTCCCTATCTCAGCTAGAACAATATCCAACTTCTCCATCTCATCTTCATGTCCATGGTCATCTTGGTCTCGCAGTTTTTCCATCTCTCCAATAATAACAGCAATAAAAAGGTTAAAGAAAACAAAAGCAGCGATAATAATAAAACTGACAAAATAGACCCAAGACCAAGGATGAACAGCCATTCCTTCGTACATAACCGTTGTCCACCCTTCAAAGGTAAGTATTCTAAAGAGCGTAAGCATCGAAATCAAGAAATCGTCCCATAATCCACTTGGAACATCGGCAAAGAGGAAATTTCCTATAATGGCGTAAATGTAAAAAATAATAAACATTAAAATTACAATGTCTATAATCGAGGGTATCGCACCTAAAAGCATGTCAATAATACGTTTTAAACCAGGGCGAACAGTAATCAGTCGTAATATTCTAAAAATTCGTAACAGTCGTGCTACGGCTGCCATGGTGCTGTTTTCAAGAGGGATAAGGGTAATCACGACAATGACAAAGTCAAAAAGATTCCACTTGTCTTTGAAAAAGTCTAAAAAATTCTCTTCGACAGACATTTTAATCATGATTTCCATTAAAAAATAGACGGTTACAAAGTAGTCTAGCAGAGACATGAGTGTCATGTAGCTACTATCAGCATCCATTAAACTTTTTAAGCCCAGTGCTGATGAGTAGATTACAATAATTGCTGTAGTTAAATTAGAGAACCATCGGGCTTCTCGTATCTTGGTAAGTTTTGATTTTAATGCCATTTTTATACCCCTATATTAATAATTTATGGGATTCTAGCACTAATAAGTTAAGAGGTAGTTAGTTAAGATTATTCTCACGTTAAACGTGAGAATAAGGGAAGAAAGGGAGGGAGGGGCTTACGCCATTTGTTTTGCAACTTCTGCTGCAAAATCTTCTTCAGCTACTTCGATTCCTTCTCCAACTTCTAATCGAATGAAATCTGTGATAGTCGCTTTACCACCAGAGATTTTTTCGATATGTTGACCAATAGTTACAGAGTCATCCATAACGTATTTTTGGTCAAGAAGTGCAAGCTCTTGGTCTAGAAGAGTATTATCCGAGATAAATCTTTCTAATTTTCCTGGAACAATTCTATCCCAAATTTTTTCTGGTTTACCTTCTGATGCAAGTTCAGCTTCAATAGCTATTTTAGCTGTTGCAAGAACTTCATCAGTAATTTGCATCATACTTACATATTGAGGTACATTTTTAAGAGGTTTTTTAAGTCTTAGCAACTCTTCATTCTCTTTTTTAACTTTTTCAATTCTACCATTGGTTTCATCAGCTACAAATTGAGCATCAAAATCTTTGTAAGAAAGGGTACTTGGACTCATTGCTGCTGCGTGCATTGCAATGTTTTTAAGTTCAACTCTTACTTTTTCAGCAGTCTGAGCATCTTCACATTTTGCACCAAGAAGTACGGCTACTCTTGAGTTTGCATGAACATAACCATTGATAGCAACGGTTTCATCATCAGAAGCAATCATTCCAGCTCTTCTTACTACAAGATTTTCTCCGATAGTAGCAATTTGAAGTGATAAATGTTCAGCAAAAGGTTGACCGTTAATTTCAGATGCGTTGATAGCATCTGCATCAGCCAAGTTGTTATCAAAAGCGTGTTTTGTAATTTCAGCAACAACAGCTTTGAAGGTATCATTTTGAGCAACAAAGTCAGTTTGAGAGTTGATTTCAACGATTACTGCTTTTCTATCAGAAACTTGAACAGAAACAACACCTTCTGCAGCTACTTTACCAGCTTTTTTAGCAGCAGCCCCAAGACCTTTTTCTCTAAGCCATGCAATTGCATCATCAAAATTACCATCAGACTCTTTTAATGCATTTTTACAATCCATCATTCCTGCATTGGTAGCTTCTCTCAGTTTTTTAATATCTTTTGGTCCAAAGTTTGCCATTGCTTACGCTCCTGCCAATTCTTTAGCTTCTGCAACTGCCTCAGCTTTTACTTTTGCTGTTGTTGCTTCTTCTTCACTCATTGCTGCAATTTGTGCATATGTTGTGATTCCTGAAGCATACAGGTTGTCTTGACCAACTTTACCAATACCTGAAAGTTTAGTAAGTTCATCTTTGTTTGTTTCAGCATCTTCAACAGCTTCTTTAACAATCTCTTTTACTTCAGCTTCTGTTGGAACAGCTGTTGCTGCTACTACTTCTGGGTCTTCAGTTTGAGCCATCATCGCTTCGCCAAGTGCTTCATCTGCTGCTGGTGCAACTTCTGCGTTTTTACCCTCTTTTTCAGCCAATTCAGCTTGACCTTCAATAATTGCTTCAGCCATCTCTTTACAGAAAAGGTTAATTGAACGGATAGCATCATCGTTTCCTGGAATTGGGTAATCAACAACATCTGGATCACAGTTTGTATCTAGTGGTGCAATAACTTTCATACCCATTCTTTTTGCTTCTTTAACAGCAATATGCTCTTTAACAGCATCAATAACGAACATCATATCTGGAAGTTTTTTCATGTGTCTGAAACCTTCAAGGTATGCAGAAAGTTTTGCTTTTTTACGAGTAAGCATTAACGCTTCTTTTTTAGTTAAAAGCTCTAGTTGACCGTTCTCTTCCATCTGCTCAATGATTTCTAGTTTTCTAATAGATTTTTTCATTGTTGGGTAGTTTGTTAACATTCCACCTAACCATCTTGTAGATACAAATGGCATTCCACATCGAATAGCATGCTCTTTAACAGCTGAACGAGCTTGTTTTTTTGTTCCAACAAAAATAATTGTTTGACCTTCTGATGCTGCTTCTTTAACTACGTTGTAGGTGTATTTAAAGTATCTAAGTGTTTTCTGTAAGTCAATAATGTAGATGTTTTTTCTTTCGCCGAAAATGAATCTTTTCATTTTTGGATTCCATCTTCTAGTTTGGTGTCCAAAGTGTACACCACATTCTAATAAATCTTTCATTGTTACCATATTTTGCTCCTTGCAAAAGTCTTAAAATAGATAATTCTATTATACATTTCAAGACAAAAATAATATTTTTAGAGACCGTAGTCTTTTTAGGTTTATGCCACTGTAGCCCTTAACAGATAAATCTGCAACCCTTCAAGGAGTAACTACATGAGAATTTGCTTCTCTTTTATAGAAATATAAAAAGCTCGGGATTATATCGAAAATTTGTTTAAAAAAATGATATTTTTGAACAAAAGATGCTTTTTATTACTATATGAGTATCTGTTAAGCAGAAACTTTCGAGGAAGAAGACTCTTTTATCGCTTCAATTAAATAATCTATATCTTTTTTTGTATGTGTGTAGTGTATTGAAACTCTTATCCATCCAATATTCTCTTTCAAGACATCCTTGTATTTCTCTTCTTGTAGATTTAATAAATCATGTCCATATGGACCTGCACAACTACAGCCTGCTCGAACATCTATATTGTAGTTTTCAGATAGTAACAGGGCAACTCTATAAGGGCTTATATCTTTTATATTAAAAGAGAAAATAGGAAGCTTATTTTCAATATTTTTACAATAACGTACAACTCCATCTACTTCATTCATTCTATAGATAAAATATTTTTTAAGCTCTTCCTTTTTTCTATGAATGTATTCCAGTCCAATGCTGTTTCTAAGACGATAGGCTAAAGAAGCTCTGATAAATTGTAAAATAGCTGGTGTTCCTCCATCTTCTCTGGTCTCTGCATCAGCCAAAAATGTATGGTGGTGTGCCGATACATAAGATACTGTACCCCCTCCTGCAAAAGTAGGAGCAATAGTCGTATCAATTAATCTTTTTTTAATTACCAGTAACCCACAGCTACCTATTCCACCCAAAAGTTTATGAGGAGATAAAAACATAACGTCATACAAAGCATTATCAATATTTATATAGGCAGATGTACTGGCTGAGTCAAGGGCTACAATACCATTGTATTTTCTAATTAATTGACTAATTTCTTTAATAGGATTAAAGACACCCGTAACATTTGATGCTACTGAAAAACTGCCAATAATCTCTCTATTTTTATTTTCTTTGAGAACTTTTTTAAGAAATTCTAAATCAGCAGAGCCTTCTGAAGAGAGGGGAATTCTAATAACATCACAGAGAGCTTCTCTAAAACTAACTTCATTAGAGTGGTGTTCAAAGGGTCCAATAATAACCAAAGGTTTATTGGAAATATCTATTTTATATCTCTCTTTTGTTTTGGGTGGGATATAAATTCCCAAGAGTTCTTGAAACTTTTTAATAGCACCACTTGCTCCAGTTCCACAAGGTAAAATACAAAAATCATCATTCAGCTCTAAAGATTTTTTTAAATCTACTCGTGCATCTTCATAATATTGGGCTGTTAGCATGGCATTTTTATTGGAGTTTGAATGCGTGTTTGCATAGGATAGGAGTATCTTCTCTATTTTATTCTCTATGGGTCTATAGGCTAATCCTGATGCTGTAAAATCAAAATATTTTCTTGAACGATCAATAATTATATTATTTACGATACTTTTCATAATTTTTTTTCCTCAATATTCTTTTATAATTCTACATCAGAATCCCATAGTTTTTTATTATAAAATATTATTAGTTTTTTAATATTTTATAAATAGAGATGATATAACATAGTGCGATTACTATAAGCAGAGAGCTTTCGCTTCCTTAAGATTGATACACATCATTAAACCCCATCGTAAACCCTAGTATAATCCTTGAATATTTAGATTCCTAAGGACGCTTATGATAGCAATAAAAAATCTAACAAAAAAATTTGCTTCAACCCTCTCATTAGATGATGTTAGCATCAATTTTAATAAAAATGACTCCGTCGCTCTTATGGGTGCAAATGGAGCAGGAAAAACCACACTTATTCGCTCTATTTTAGGCTATTACCACCCAAACAGTGGGTCGGTTTTGGTTAATGGGCTTGACCCAATAAAAGAGCGTCAAGAGGTATTGAAACACATCGCTTTTGTGCCACAGCTTCCCCCTCCTATTAAATTGAGTATTGATGAACTTATTAAATACATCGAAGTGAGTGCCAATGTAAAACGAGAGACTATTTTATACTATGCCAACGAGATGAAGCTTGATATTAAGGGCAATATGAAAAAATCTTTTTTTAAATTGAGTGGTGGAATGAAGCAGAAACTATTAATTGCTATCTCCTTAGCCCAAGAGAGTGAGATTATCATTTTTGATGAACCCACAGCCAACCTTGACCCAAAAGCTCGTGATGATTTTTATAGATTATTAGAGGGAAAACAACAAGATAAAGTTCTACTTTTTGTGACCCACCGATTAGAAGAGGTCAAAGATTTGGTTAATCGTGAAGTCTATATGGATTTAGGAAAGGTGGTATCTGATGAAAAAATTTAATTTGACGAATCTAAAGCTGATTGCACTATTAGATTTAAAAGAGTCTATTCGAGCAAAGTGGTTTTTAGTTTACTCTTTAGTTTTTGGTGGTTTAATTGCTCTTTTCTTTATTGCAGGGGTTACCGAATCCCAAGTAATGGGCTTTTCAGGGCTTAGTCGCTTGTTATTAATGTACATTCAAATTACCATTATTATCTTGCCTATATTTATTTTAATTACTACTGTTCGCTCCATTTCAGGCGATAGGGATAGCCATGTTTTAGAGTACATGCTCTCTTTTCCTATCTCGTTAAAAGAGTATTATTGGGGTAAAGTAATAGGGCGATTTATTACCGTCTATCTACCTGTAATCTTTGCGATGATTATTGCCATTGTCTACGGAACATTTAAAGGTGCTGATATTCCATGGGCTATCTTCTTTCTCTATACAGGGTTACTCTTTGCCTTAAGTTCTGCCTTTTTAGGAATTGCTTTTTTTATCTCCTCTTTTGTCAAGTCATCAGAAGTCGCTTTAGGAATCGCCTTTTTTATCTGGATATTTTTATTGGCTTTTATAGACATCGCCCTAATCGCCTTGATGATGCAACAACGATTCAACGAAGAGCTGATTATAACCATTGCTCTACTTAACCCAATGGAGATTTTTAGGGTATCTGCTATTTCACTATTTGACCCCGAATTAACCGTTATGGGACCCGTAGCATTCTATATATTAGACACTTTTTCACAGACTGTTTTTGTACTGATTTCAATTATTTACCCTGTTTTAATTGGCTTACTCTTTGCCTTTTTTGGATTTCGGATATTTTTGAAGAAGGATTTGGTGTAGCTATATCAATATCCTTCTTGCAAAACTTATTGGAGCAAGGACTTTAGTCCTGTTAGTTGAATGAGACTAAAGTCTCTACTCCTATTGAATCCATACTATTAAAAGATAAATGCTTTTGTCTCTTAATTAAGAGAATGCTTCACGCTTTTATGTTATAAATAGAGTAAATCAGATAAAAAAGGTCTTAATTAGATGAAAGAGCTAGCCGAAGCTATTGAAAATGATAGTATTGTAAAAGTAAGAGCATTATGTAAAGCAGGGGCAGACCTTTCTGCACCGATTGATGCAGGTTTAGAGTATGGACTAGAAGACCCAGATAACATGCCTGTACTCTTTTATGCTATTCGTAAATATGCCTCGATAGAACTTATTGAAGTATTACTAGAGTACGGTTGTGATATTCGTGAAATAGATGAAGATGGATTGAGCTCGATTGATATTGCTATTAAATTTAAGCGTGAAGACATCATTCATTTTTGTATGAAACAAGGATTTGATATCAATGAAACCCATCGACCAAGTGGAATTACACCTCTTGTATTGGCATCGTGTTTTAGCAATACAGCCATGATTGAACTGCTCTTGAAATATGGTGCAGAGATTAATGCACAAGATGGAAATGGAATGAGTGCCAAAGATTATGCACGCAAATTGGGACAAAAAAAGATGGTTAAATTTTTACACGAACGTGGAGCAAGACACAACCGATACCCTGAAACCGATGAGCCACAACAAAGAGTAGCATCAACTCCAAATGGAAAGCCTCAAGGAGACATGAACAATCGTCAAGCCCCAACAGATGATATGGGATTTGACTCAATTTAATTAGGCTAACAACTCAATGACTTTTTCGATAGGACGACCAATAACGGCTTTGTTATCTTTGATAATAATAGGTCGTTCTATGAGTTTAGGGTTACTTACCATAGCTTCTATTAGCTTCTCTTCAGACGTTTCATCTTTTAAATTCAATTCACTATAAACAGCCTCTTTTGTTCGCATAAGCTCTCTAGCAGAACTCATGCCGAGCATGCTTAATATCTTTTGAAGCTCTTCTTTTGTGGGAACATCCTCTAAATATTTTACAACATTCGCCTTGATTCCTCTCTCTTCTAAAAGCTTGAACGAGTCTCTTGATTTTGAACATCTTGGGTTGTGCCAAAGTGTAACGGTATTCATTAAAGTATCCTTATGATTTATATTTTTTGCATTTTATCAAAAAGGTTTAATATCAATAATTAATCGTGCAGGATTTTTATAATCATAGGCTTTTACGGTAGCAGAGTCCCGTAATTTAATCGAAAATTTAAAACCACTGTCATCATCGTAGTCGTTAAAGTAGATTTTTTCAACAACGCTTTTGCTTGAAAATGTTGGAAATTTTGCTGAAAAAGCACGATACCCATTTAACGTTACAGAAGCGATACCTGTTTGAGTGTCATAATTTACGTTATACGCTCCTACTTTTTTTGCTTTTTTCCCATCTTTCTCAATATCAAAAACCAAACGGGTATAGGTATCATGATAGCCTACTCGAATGGACTTCACATTTAACCCATCGGTTGTATTTCCACCTCTAAACGATGCTTCTTCTGTTGGAGTCTTCTCTTCGATATAGGTATTTTCCTCAAAATCGTCTCCATTCAAGGGATTCTCTGGGTCATATTTATGGGCTATGGTTGTCTCTATTTTTGACTCATTCTCTTCAATATATGATTTCTTAATTAATGCTTTAGCCGAGGGGGAACCTTCTACTAAATCAAGAATAGATTGGTCTTCTTTAACCTTTTTCTTCTCGACAGTAGCGTTTTTTTCATATTTTGTACCTGTTTCACAGGCTGTAGACATTAGTAAAATGCTAAAAGATAAAATTATATTTTTCATTAAAAACCTTTTCCAGTTATGAGAGTTATTTTGGACAGTAATTATAACGTAATATTTTAAAACATGTTAGATATTAACATGTATCAAGTTGAAACTTACGGTTGTTCCTTCTCCTTTGTGTGAACTGATTCTTATTTTTATCTTTTCATCATCGCAGTAGGCTTTAACAAGGGACAATCCGATTCCTTCTCCATGGACATGATTGTCTGATTGATAGTAGCGATCGTAGATTTTTAGCAGTTCCATCTCGTCCATACCAATACCTTTGTCTTCTATACTTAAAATAGTATCTTTAAGTGTAATAAAAATAGGTTCATGCTTGTCTGAATATTTCATGGCATTGGTCAAAACATTGTCCAACATCTTTTCAAATCCTATTTTATCTACAGAAATTTTAAAAGAAGATAGAGATAAAATAAATCTGTTTCGCTCTAGTAATTCGAGTACAGAAACTCTCTCTTCTACTAGTGTTTGGACATCAAACATCTCTTTTTCTATGCTGTGTATCTCTTTTTTTATACTGTAAACAAGTTCTGCGTAGAGCCGTTGTAATCTTTTGGAAGAGTCCTCTATACGGCTGAGACGTTTGAGACCTTTTTCATTCTCTTTTAGGGTACGTTTTAGTAAGGTGGTATTGGCTTGAATGGTAGAGAGAGGAATGTTTAATTCATGTAGAATTTCTTTGGTCAAATGCAACAGATTCGCATCGACTTTAAACTTTTCACTTAAGATATAGGAGTTTAGGGTGTAGCCCAACGCAAAAGCGAGAGGGAGTAAAAACATAAACGTTATAAAAAGATTGACGTTATTTCTAAAAAACAGAATAAAGACATCTCCTAAAAAGAGGAGAGAGAGAAGATAAAGAAAGGTGGCTATCCATATTTGTTTTTTCATAAAAATATCCTATTTATAATTTTTAGAGAACAGGGGACTTAGTGTGTAAAGCGATAGCCAACTCCTCGAATGTTCTTAATGTTGTTTGGAAAATACTTTTTGAGTGTGGTAATGTAGACACGAATAGAACCCAAACTTATCTCTTCATTGACGTGCCAAAGATGTTCTCCTATCGCCTCTATACTTACGACTTCTTCCTTTGAGTAGAGCAAGAGAAGAAGCAGGTCAATCGCTTTTTTCTTAATCATAATGGCTTCTTCTCCATAATAGAGTCGTTTTGCTGTACAGTCAAGCGTATATTTACCAATGCTGATTTTATCAGAACGAATTTGTCGTCGAAGTACAGCCCGTATACGTAAAAGAAGTTCATCCAAATCAATGGGCTTTTTCATGTAATCATCAGCCCCTACATCAAAGCCTTCGGTCATTGATTTTTTGTCTTCACGAGAGGTTAAAAAAATAGTGGGGGTGCTATCGCCTGAATCCCGAAGTTTTTTCAACAAAGAGAAGCCTGTTTCATAGGGAAGATTGACATCAAAGAGATAGAGGTCAAATTTTTGCTCATATGCCAATTCCAAAGCAGAGTAGGGGTCAAGAGCAAATGCCACATCAAAACCCTCTTCTTCTAAAAAGTCTTCGAGGGTTTCGTTAAAAAGTTTATCGTCTTCAAGTATGAGTATTTTCATACTACATTAACATTCCACCGTTTACTTTTAGCGTTTCTCCTGTGATGTAACTTGAGTGGTCGCTGAGTAAAAAGGCAACGGCTTCAGCTACTTCACTTGGATTTCCAAAACGAGCCATAGGAATTTTTGCCGTAAATAGCTCTTTTACGTCATCTTTTAGAACATTGGTCATTTCAGTAGCAATAAAACCTGGTGTGATGGAGTTGTATCGGATTCCACTTGTTCCTGCTTCAATAGCAAATGATTTTGTCATTGCAATGGTTCCACCTTTACTTGCAGAGTAGTTTGTCTGCCCTGCATTTCCTGTCTCTCCTACAATAGAAGCAATGTTTACAACCGAACCAAAACGTTTTTTACGCATTGCTTTTAGAGCTTCTCTACAGCCTATAAAGGTAGAGGTTAAGTTGGCATTGATAACCGACATAAACTCATCTGTTTTCATACGCATTGCCAATTTATCTTTGGTAATACCTGCATTATTAACCAAGTACGCAATCTCGCCATCGGTCGCTACAATGGTTTTTATAGCATCCATAAATGCTTTTTCATTGCTTACGTCAAATCCAATAACTTCAGCTTCTCCACCTGCGTCAACAATAGATGATTGAACAGCTTTTGCCTCTGCTTCGCTTGATCGAAAGTTTATCCATACTTTTAAACCAAATCCTGCCAACGATTTTGCAATCTCTGCACCTATTCCTCTGCTTGAACCTGTTACGAGTACATTTTTTCCTGTAAATTTCATTATTTGCCTTCTGTAAATATTGGGCTTATTGTAGTCTATTGCTTGTTAAAATTTGATTATGAAAGAGAGTCTATCAAGAGAGCAGAACCTAGCTGTTCAGCTCTCTTTTTTAATTTGAAAAGAATGCTGTTCTAACCTTATCAAAAAGGTCATAATCCTCATCCACCAGTTTACTTTTTATAATAATATGATTCAGTTGTTTGAGTACCGACATTTTTGTATACGTTTCATTATGCAATGCATTGGCTATCATCGAGATTTGAGTATCAATATTGTACTCTTTCTCCATCACTGCATCCAAAAGACTGCATGCTTCTTCATCTGTCATAGAGGGAAAATCTTGTTTCATAAAGCGACGAAACAAAGGACGTTCAGCATCTATATCTTTATTGTCCATCTTAATGACATGACAAAACAGTGCAGCTACAGATTCTTTTAACATTTTATCCATAATACGCTCCTTTTATCTCTAAGTACTATTATAGTAGCTAAATAAACATAAGATTTAAGATTTATATCTTTAAAAAGTGACTCTTTTTTTCATATTTTATCAATTTAATAGTATTATAAGTTTTGTTGAAATATACTTTTTAATATGGAAAGGTGTTTTGCATCTTATGAAACTAATATGGAGATAACTGATGAAACTGTTAAAATGGAAAGATGCATACTCTATGGGCGAGGATAAAATTGACGAGCAACATAAAGGTCTTTTTAAACTTTCAAATGAAATCTATAATCTCGTAGAAGCTGGAGTGGATGAAGCAGAGATTTTTAGAGAGCTTTTTATTGCTTTGAATGACTATACGGTTGAACATTTTATTTATGAAGAGATGTACATGCAAGCTCAAGGCTATCCTGCATTAAAAGAGCATATAGAACAACATATTGAATTTTCGAGAACATTAAAAAAAGTGGCTTTGGGAATTAATAAAGATTCGCATATCAAAGACATTGGAGAGTTTGTAACTACATGGTTACTTCAGCATGTTTTAGATGAAGATATGAAATATAAAAAGTTTGTTGAGAGCAAGAGTAAATAGTTTGCTTGAAAGCAAACTATCGTTTAAAAAATGAATCTTTTACTTTATCAAAAAATTCATAATCTTCATTTTTAATATTACTTTTAAAAATAATATGATTTAACTGTTTTAGTATACTCATTTTCCAATAGGGTTCATTATAAAGAGCATTTGTTACAATAGATATATGTGTATCTATATTTTCACAATCTTCTTCCATCGTTTTTTTCAAAAGCTCCTCAGCTTCTTTGCTGTTACAGTCAAAGTCCTGTCCCATAAATCGACAAAATAGAGGTTTCTCAACCTTTAAATCTTTATCATCGAGTTTAATTGCATGACAGAATAACGTTGCAACAGACTCCTTTATCATTTTATCCATAAATTATCCTTCCCTTAAAACATAAAAAATAACACTTTTATATAATATCAAATATAAGCATAAGTTTTCATAAAAGACAGACTAAATTATACTTCAAATAGCGATTTATCCATCTCTATAGGTATTGGTAACCCCATTATATTCAATACGGTGGGTGCAACGTTATTTAAGCCTCCACCCTCTTTTAGTTCAACAGCATTTTGAGTCATTATATAACACCAAACATCTCCAACGGTATGATTGGTCAAGACATTCCCATTACTATCTCTCATCTCTTCACAGTTTCCATGGTCCGAGGTTAAAACAATGGCATAATCCTTCTCTTTTGCTTTCTCAATAATTTGACCAACTTCGTTATCGACAGCCGATACAGCCAAGCACGCAGCTTCATAGTTTCCTGTGTGTCCTACCATATCGCCATTGGCAAAGTTTACAATAATCAAATCGTAAGCTTCATCCATGCCTGTACGAACAGCCTCACCTACCTCAGGAGCAGACATTTCAGGTTTCATGTCGTAGGTTTTTACATCAGGGCTAGGAATAAGAACTCTACTTTCTCCTATCATTGGCTCTTCTACCCCACCATTTAAAAAGAACGTTACATGAGCATACTTTTCCGTTTCAGCTGTATGCAGTTGAGTTAGTTTTGCATCCGATACCACTTGTGCCAACGTATTGTTAGGTACTTCTTTTGAGAACATAATTGGAAACTCAAAAGAGGCATCGTATTTGGTCATGGTCGCAATATTTAGTGGTAAAAAGTCACGTTCAAATCCATCAAACTCTTTTATACCCAAGGCTGTTGTAATTTCACGAACTCTATCCGAACGGAAATTGGCAATTAGAACAGCATCGTTCTCTTGCATTCCTTTATAACCATTTAGGGCTACAGGTTCTAAAAATTCATCATAAACATTATGATTATATGAGTCCGTTATGTAGGCTTGTGCATTTAACGTTGTTGAACTTGTTGCCGTTACAATTGCACTGTAGCCTTTTTCTACTCTCTCCCAACGATTGTCTCTGTCCATGGTATAGAAACGCCCACCAATGGTTGCAATAGAGATGTTCTCCGAACAGATATTTTCTATCTCTTTGACATATTTTCCTGCTGAACTTGGCGAAACATCACGACCATCTGTAATAAGGTGTAAAAACACACGCTTATCTCTGTTTTCAGCAAGTTGTGCAATGCCTATAATATGATTAATATGAGAATGCACTCCACCATCGGAAAGCAGAGCAATAATATGAACTCTTTTACTTGTTTCTAACGTAGAATTTAAAGCACTGTTTTCCTCTATTGTTCCATCTTCAATTGCCAAAGAGACTTTGACCAAATCTTGATACAGAATTCGACCTGCACCAATGCTCATATGCCCAACTTCAGAATTTCCCATCTGTCCCTCAGGCAGTCCTACACTTAATCCATGCGTTGAAATAAGTGTCTTTGGAACGTCTTTTAACAATTTATCATAGGTTGGTTTCTGTGCATCTTTAAATGCATTACAACTGCTATCGGGTTTACAGCCTATGCCATCCGTGATAATTAAAACAGTTTTTTGAATCTTCATTTCTCTATACCCCTATCTTTATAAAAATTAAAGTAAAATAACACTTGTTTACTTAATAGACTCTAAATTCAGGATGATAACTCTATGCTCTACTCACTTTACGAACTTTTTGACATCAATATCTTACAATACATCTCTGTCCGTGCAGGATTTGGTTTTTTTATCGCTTTTCTTATTACGTTATATGCTATTCCCAAGTACATAGCTTGGGCAATCTCTAAAAAAGCCAAACAACCCATTAATAAATACGTTCCCAACCACGCTTCTAAGCAAAATACACCAACCATGGGTGGGGCAGTCTTTGTAATCGCTACGGTTATTGGCGTTCTTTTGACAGCTCAAGTCTCTAACCCTTATATTATTGCAGGACTTATAACTATTATTGGGTTTGCATTGGTTGGATTTCAAGACGATTTAGGAAAAATTTTAACAGGAGACAATCTCCAAGGCTTATCAAGCCGTGGAAAGATGGCTCTGTTACTGGTTATTGCCATTGCTGTCTCTTCCTTTTTAATCTTGGTTGCTGATTTCCCTACTACTATTTATATCCCTTTTATCAAAGACCCTCTTTTTGATATGGGCTATTTTGCCATTCCTTTTTGGATTATTGTCTTTTTGGCAACAACGAATGCTGTGAACTTAACCGATGGACTGGATGGTTTAGCAACGGTTCCTTCTATTATCTCGCTCTCTACACTGGGTATTTTAGTCTACGTTACAGGTCATGCCATTCTTTCTGGCTATCTGCTGTTACCCAATATTCAAGGAGTAGGAGAAGTAACTATTTTGGCAACCACTTTATCAGGTGCATTATTGGGCTTCTTATGGTACAACGGTTATCCTGCTGAGATTTTTATGGGCGATACAGGTTCGCTTGCTATTGGTGGTGTGATTGCGTATTTAGCGATTATTGCTAAAAGTGAAGCACTCTTATTGCTTATAGGATTAATCTTTGTGGTAGAGACCGTCTCTGTCATTTTACAAGTAGGCTCTTATAAATTACGAGGAAAACGGGTCTTTCTTATGGCTCCTATCCACCATCACTTTGAGATGAAAAAATGGGCAGAAAACAAAATTATTGTACGTTTTTGGATGATTGCATTTATGTCCAATCTCTTGGCATTAATTACCATAAAAATTCGATAACAGACTGCTCGGAAACGGAGGCAAAGCCTTCCGATTCCAAAAAAACTAAATATATTATATGAGGAACAGACGATGAAACCAACCCTCTTCGGATACGGATTGACTACCAAAGCTATTGCAAAAAAATTGGGTGGAGGTTGTATCTTTTATGACGACAAAGCCGAAAAACCTTACAGCGATGAAAACAACAATCAAATTTTCCCTTCAGACCTTTTTGACCCTAAAAGTAGTCAATTGGAAGTAACGACTCCCAGTGTCCCACCAAAACACCCACTCATTCAATCTGCAAACAATTTAATGAGTGAATACGACTACTTTGCAGATACTATGCCTTTTAGCATTTGGATCTCTGGAACCAATGGCAAAACAACCACTACTCAAATGTTAGAACACCTTTTACGAAAACGTGGTGGTGTTGCAGGTGGAAACATTGGTACACCCTTGGCAGAGTTGAACCCAAAAGCTCCCATTTGGATATTGGAATCGAGTTCATTCACTCTGCATCATACTAATATTGCTTCGCCAAATATCTATCTGCTTCTTCCGATTACTCCCGACCACCTAGATTGGCATGGAACAGCAGAGCAGTACGAAGCAGACAAATTAAAACCTCTACTAACCATGAAAGAGGGAGAGATGGCACTTGTTCCCAAAGGGCTGAACTTGCCTGAAACATCGGCTTTTGTAATTGAGTACGACTCTTCGGAATTTTTAGCAGACTATTTCTCTATAGACAGTTCTAAAATACGTTTTAAATCAGCCTTTTTAGAAGATGCTCTTATTGCTCTATCGGTAACAAAAGTACTTTTTGATGAGGTCGATTACGATACTATCAATGCGTTTACCTTAGATAATCATCGACAAGAAGAGACAACAGATGCCTTAGGACGCTTATGGGTTAATGATTCCAAAGCAACAAATTTGGATGCAACCCTCCAAGCTGTTAAAGGCTATGATGACAGATTTATACATCTCATCGTAGGTGGAAACGATAAAGGAGCAGATTTAACCCCTTTGTTTGAGCTATTACAAGGAAAAGAGATGCAACTCTATACCATTGGTGCAAACTCTGAAAAACTGGCAAAATTAGCAACAGAGCATCAGATTGATTTCACAGCTTGTAAAACACTGGAAAATGCTGTCAATACAATTGCCAATAAACGCAGTCAAAATGATGTAGCCTTACTCTCTCCTGCTGCTGCAAGCTTTGACCAATTTAACTCCTACAAACATCGAGGAGAAGAGTTTTTTAGATTTGTTAAAAATATTTAGCTGTTTAATAATACTTTAAGTTTAAGTGGCTATAATTTCAGCCACTTCAAACACGAAGTACTCACTAAACAGTGGCTCCATAGCTCAGTTGGTAGAGCAAAGGATTGAAAATCCTTGTGTCGGCGGTTCGATTCCGTCTGGCGCCACCACTTATTAAAACTCCCATTTAAATTCCATAAACTTTTTATTTACTCATCTCATACAAAAAAATATTCTCTGAAATAGACATAAATATATGAATATTTTTATAGATTATTTTTATTCAGTTTCTCTATGACAAGCTCAAAAAAGGAGAACGCTTTGGAAGACTAATGAGCCAAGAAGCCTACTCCTATTTACATAAACAGACCATTGACCGACAGATTCAAAGTGCTGAAGAGCGTTTTGAAGAGTTTATGCAGAAGACACCCTATCTTTTAGAGAAAGTTCCTCAATATCACATCGCCTCTTTTTTAGGGGTTACGCCACAATATTTGAGTGGATTGAAGAAGAGATACATTAAGTAAGAGTAAAGAGATGTATTAATGGTGTTATTTAAAACTCTTCCGAACACTATCAACGGTAATAAATAACTTACTTTCCTCATCAAAGAAAGCGATAAATCCAAACTTTTTATAGAAATTAATAGCTCCATCTTTTGCATCAACAATAATCAATGGAAAAGCTACTGAATCACTGGCATTTAAAAGTTTTATCAACGCATCAACAAGTAGCCACTCTCCAAAACCTTTTCCTCTGTATTTTTTATCGACAGCCAAACGAGCAATAAGACCTGCTGAGTTAGAGTTTTGATGTTTTTTCTGTAGATTTAAAGGTAGAGAGGTTAAATCCATTTGTATCATCGTAAGTGTGTAGTAGCCAATAATAATATTTGAATCGTTATCATCTTCTAAAACAAACGTTCTTGTATTGTCTCTGTTTGATTGTTGATTTGCCATCATCTGCAAATAGTTGTTTAGAGCTTTAACCCCACAATCAAAACCCTTTCTATTATGTCTTGTTTTATCAAGAGGAACGCTCATCATTGGGTTTTGTTCTTATAACTTTTCATTGCTTGATTCAATCTAGCATTCGATTGTGGTCTATCCAAAGCATCCACAAACATCATGGCATCTTGATGGCTAAGTTTCAAAAGATTCTCTTTTTGAATAATCTTTTTTGCTTTTTCAATCGCAGCACTTAGAACAAAAGAGTTGATACTAGAAATCCCCATAAGGGCTGCTGCTTTTGATAAAAGCTCTTGGGTGTCAATATCTACTCTTGCTGTAATACGAGGACTATTTGCATTCATAACTATTCCTTTCTATGTGCCATTTTGGCACTTAATTAAAAGAGTATAACATTTTTTATATTAAAAAAATATCACTGTCATATGTTACGCATAAAAAATGCAAAAACTTTAGATGAGTCACACGACAAAGGTCAAATTTATGAGACTTTTATTTTTGCAGAACTCAAAAAGCACATTAGTTTTGCAGTAGACAACACAGACATGTATCACTACCATACCAGTGACAAAAAAGAGATAGACTTCATCTTAAGCAGAGGGGAACAGATGTTAGCCATTGAGGTTAAAGCTTCTCACTCTGTTGGCAAGGGAGATTTTAAACATATTTTTGATTTTCAACAGCGTTCTAAAAAAGATATTTTGGGCATAGTCTTTTACATGGGAGAGACGGTTTTAGAGATAGATGAGAGGAACTTTGCTGTTCCTTTTGGGATGTTTTTTTAAAGGGACAACTTCTGTTTTTAGAGATGAAAATACAATCTCTATTTCAGATGAAGAGCATAGTGAATCGGATAATTAGTGCGAGAAAAGCAACTAAAAAAGAGCAACAAATTTACAATGAAGGATAGAAGATGAAAGAGGAATATGATTTTTCAAATGGAGAACGAGGAAAATTCTATAATAAAAATGCTACATTTTACCTACCTGTCTATCTTGACTCAGAGATAGAGAATTTTATTGCTAAATTAGCAATAAAGCAGAAAAAAAACATGAGCAAGATTGTAAATATTTTGCTTTTTAGAGATAAAGAACTAATTGAGTTTATCTCAATTAGTTTCATTTTTTATTTTTACCAACCCCTAATCACATTTGCGATATAATCCCGAGAATTTTGCAATGAAAAATTGTAGAGTTCTCAATACGAATATCGAGGATTTACATGTTACTTTTTACCCCTGGACCAACTCCTGTTCCTGAGTCTGTTAGACAAGCAATGGCAACACTGACACTGCATCATAGAACCCCTGAATTTGAAGCAATTTTTAAAGAAGCTCGTGAACGTCTTATGAACCTTCTTGGCATGGATGAGTGTGTGATGTTGGCAAGTTCGGGAACGGGTGCTATGCAAGCGTGTGTTCTAAACCTTTGTAAAAAGAAAGCGTTGACCATCAATGCAGGAAAATTTGGCGAACGATTTGGAAAGATTGTGACAGCGATGGGTAAAGAGCTTGTAGAACTTAAATATGAGTGGAATACTCCTGTAGCTCTTGATGATGTGAAAAGAGCCTTAGAAGAGAATGCCGATATAGATTCGCTGTTTATTCAGATTTCTGAAAGTGCAGGGGGTCTTCGCCATCCTGTTGAAGAGATTGCTTCGTATGTAAAAGGGATTAATCCAAATATTATGGTTGTAGCCGATGGAATTACTGCTGTGGGTGTAGAGAAAATTGATGTGACCCATATTGATGCCCTTGTAACGGGGAGTCAAAAAGCCTTTATGTTGCCTCCTGGATTGGCGATGATTGGTTTGAGTGCTTCTGCTGTTGAGACTATTGGAGCAGGGACGGATTACTACTTTAACCTTGCTTCTGAGATTAAGAAACAGAGACAAAATACGACGGCATATACAGCACCAACTACATTGATTATTGGATTGAATGCAATTTTTGATGAGATTGAAAAAGAGGGTGCTGATGCTCTGTACTCTAAAACAGAAGCCAGAGCAAAAGCAACTCAGTCAGCATTGGAAGCGATTGGATTTTCGATGTATCCTAAAACTCCTGCACGTTCTATGAGTACTGTTTTTGACGAAGATGCAGAAGCAATTCGTAAACTACTAAAAACAAAATATGGGGTTAATATGGCAGGTGGTCAAGACCACTTAAAAGGGAAACTTTTTCGTATTAACCAAATGGGGCTAATTCCTGTACACGAGTCTGTATGGGTTGTAAATGCTATTGAGATGGCATTAAGTGATTTGGGTCGTCGAGAGTTTGATGGAATGGCAAGTAAAACATTTAACAATATATATTTTAACGAGATAAACTAATGATTTTTGAACATGAAATACCAAGCAAAAGCAAACTCTATTTTGGAGAGTGTGCTAAGATAAAACGAGAGATAGAGAATATCTGTGCAAAGACAATGGATGAGAATGGATTTGAAGAGATTGTAACACCACTTTTTTCTTATCATCAGCACAGTTCGTTTGAAGATGAAAAGAAACTGTTGCATCTTCACGATGAGCATAACCATACGGTAACACTTAGAGCAGATTCTACAGCTGATGTGGTACGAATCGTAACCAAAAGAATAGGGCGAACAATCAGCTCGAAGAAATGGTTTTATATTCAACCTGCTGTTTCATTTCCGACCCAAGAGCAGTATCAAGTAGGTGCAGAGATTTTTGATGGTTCTTTTGATGATGTGGTTAATTCAGCCACTACGTTGGTAGAGAAACTAGAGTTAAAAGCACTGTTACAGATTTCAAATATGAAAATACCTCTGCTTTTAAATGAGAATTATGGAGTTGATTTACAACTTTTACAAGATACCAATATTGAAGCAATTTTAAAGCTTGATTTACCGTGGATTTCTAAATTGGTGCGTATTCATAAGGCTGAAGATTTAGAAGACTTAGAGGGAATTCCTGCCGATATTCAAGCTGAGTTAATATTGATTAAAGAGATGATTGCAAAGATTGAGTATCAATCTCTGATTATTGCTCCTCTTTTCTATGCAAAAATGAGATATTACGGTTCATTGACCTTTAGAATGTTCCATGAGAATGAGTTGTTGGTTCGTGGTGGATGTTATGCCATCGAGAATATTAATGCAGTGGGATTTGCACTGTATACCGATGCATGTATTAACCAAAAAATGCACGAGATTAAAAAATAGAAAAGATGGAGTAAGAATGAGTACAAAAGCAGATTTAATTGTAGGTTTACAATGGGGTGACGAAGGAAAAGGTAAAATAGTAGATCACATGGCACAGACACATGATTATGTATGTCGTTTTGCAGGTGGGCATAATGCAGGGCATACGATTGTTGTTGGCGATAAAAAATACGCTTTGCACTTAATTCCTTCAGGGGTTTTAAACCCAAATGCTAAAAATATTGTAGGAAATGGTGTTGTTTTATCTCCTGTAGATTTTATTAAAGAGATGGTTCAGTTTGATAATCTTGAAAATAGACTTTTTATTTCAGATAAAGCACACATGTTGCTTCCGTATCATGCACTTATTGACCAAGCTCGTGAGCGTATGAAAGGCGATAAAGCCATTGGTACAACAGGAAAAGGAATTGGACCTGCATACGGCGATAAAATTGCACGTGTAGGTCACAGAATGGGAGAGCTTCACGATACTGAAAAACTCTCTACAAAAATTGTTGAATTTTTTGAAATTAACAAGGCTGTTTTTGAAGTGATGGGCGTAGAGTTACCCATTAAAGAGGCATTAAAAGCAGAGCTTGATGGGTATGCTAAAGTGTTAGTTCCTCATATTGTTGATACCACTCAATTAATGTGGAAAATCTTGGATGAAGAGAAAAAAATTCTTTTAGAAGGGGCTCAAGGAACGATGCTTGATATTGATCATGGAACGTATCCGTATGTTACTTCATCGACTACCGTAAGTGCAGGTGCATGTTCTGGTCTTGGAATTAACCCTAAAGATTTGGGAAAAATAACAGGAATAGCCAAAGCCTATTGTACGCGTGTTGGAAATGGACCTTTCCCAAGTGAAGATTTTGGAGACGAAGGCGAAAAGCTTCGTAAAAATGGTCATGAATTTGGAACGACTACAGGACGACCAAGAAGATGTGGTTGGTTTGATGCTGTTGCCATGCGACATGCTGTTCGTGTTAATGGTGTAGACCAAGTAGCACTAATGAAACTGGATGTTCTTGATGGTTTTGATGAGGTAAAAGTATGTGTGGCGTATGAGATTGATGGAAAAGAGATTGATTATGTACCTTACGACTTGGATGATGCAAAACCAATTTATAAAACATTCCCATGTTGGGATAAAACAGAGGGTTGTAGAACCTTTGAATCTTTACCAGAGACAGCACAGAGTTATATTAAGGCTCTGGAAGAGATGATTGGTACTAAAATAGGTATTGTCTCGACCAGTCCAGATAGAGACGATACGATTATTCGTTAAGGAGAGTAAATGAGACTAAAAGCAAAACAGACGGGCTATGTGGCTTCTAAAATTGGTATTGATTTAGCAAATGCTTCATTTATCTCTATGCCAAAAGGAAAAGAAGCTGTTGTTCAAGCATGTAAAGAGGTAATCGACGAAAATTTTGAAAAAGAACGAAGACTTGATGCTAAAGTAGAAGAGATGCTTGATGAAAATTATGATGAAATAGAGATTCAGCAAGTAAAAGAGCGTGAACTTTTCTTTATGATTAAAAAGCGTTTAGCTCCTGAATTTGGCGTGATTATGAATTATGATGACCGTTATAATGATGTTTCTCATAGTATTTTAGATGAGCTTTATGAAAATTATCTCTTAGAGTATGAAGTCAATGAGAACCAAGTACGAAACATCATTTTTAAGGCATTTAAAGCCTTTGCCGATGCCTACGACAAGATGGACGATACTGTTTATGATAAGATTAAAAAAATGAAAAAAGAGTATGTTCCAGGTTCGGTTGAATACGAGTTGGTTTACGAGCGTCTGTATGAAGAAGAGTTAAGAAAAAGGGGAATGTTGTAATGGAAAAAATTTCGATTTATTTAGAGAACGGAACACTTTTAGAAGCTAAAAGTTTTGGAGCAAAGGGAACATCGGTGGGAGAGGTTGTTTTTAACACGTCTCTTACAGGTTACCAAGAGATTGTAACTGACCCTTCTTATGCTGGTCAATTTGTTACGTTTACCACTCCTGAAATAGGAAATGTTGGTTGTAATGCACAAGATATGGAGAGTAAAGGGGCATATTGTAAAGGTATTATCGTTCGTTCTTACCAAGCACGACCTTCTAACTTTAGATCTGAAGAGACCTTGGCTGAATTGCTTAAAAAACAAGGTGTTTTGGGAATTACACAAATAGATACTCGTTACATTACTAAAATGTTAAGAGCCGAAGGTTCTATGATGATGGTTGCTTCTACAAAGATTCATGATGCTGATGAGCTTAAAAAAGTGCTGGAGTCAAGCCCACGAATCGAAGAGGTAAACTATATTGAGCAGGTAAGTACAAAAGAGGCATATGTTCATACTGAAGCACGTTTTAGTACAGATACCTTTGAGTATGAAAAACCAAATACCTCTAAAAAGATTATTGCGTTAGATTTTGGAATTAAAAGAAATATTCTAAATGAGTTAACCCACGCAGGTATGGAAGTAGAAGTTGTTCCTAACAGTATGGAAGCTTCAATTATTATTGAACTTTACAATGCTAAAAAAATAGACGGTGTATTTTTATCAAATGGACCGGGTGACCCTCTTATTTTAAAAGAAGAACAAGAGAAGATTAAAGAGTTAATCTCTGCTAAAATTCCTCTTTTTGGAATCTGTCTTGGTCATCAGCTTTTATCAATTGCACATGGATACGATACGTACAAATTAAAATTCGGACACCACGGTGGAAACCACCCTGTAATGAATGAAGCAAATAAAACCGTAGAGATTACAGCACAAAACCACAACTACAATGTTCCTGATAATATTGTAGAAGTAGCAACAGTAACCCATACAAACTTGTTTGACAATACTATTGAAGGGTTAAAATACAATGATTCTCCAAGTATGTCCGTACAACACCACCCAGAAGCAAGCCCTGGACCACATGAATCAGCGTATATCTTTGCTGAGTTTAGAGGGATGTTGTAAGCCTTTGAAATTTTGGTGCGTTGGAAAACGCACCCTACGAAATAACCCTATTCTCATCAATTAAAACATTCTCTAAACTCTCAATATTTAGCTTTTTCTCTTTAATCATTTTATACTCTTCATTTGATAAACCACGTCTTTTATAAAGCTTCTCATCTCGTATCTTTTCCCACTCTTCTTGCAGTTCACTAGCAGGAGATTTATAAGGCAGATACATAAATGGATTCATTCGATACTGTTTATCACTTAACTCTATTAAGAAGTTAAAAGATATTAATCGAGTAACAAAATTGCTAAAAGTTACCCTTGTCATCTCAAAATTTTGACACATTGTAGACTTATTAATAACTATCTGATTTGTAGATGCTTTAAACATATTTTTTAGCTTTAATAGTGCCTTAACCTCTTTTGGA
>Ga0256827_10000232_pt1 | contig 32908 bp, 29 predicted proteins | sample CV84metaG_FD_185977 | JGI IMG/M metagenome (GOLD analysis project Ga0256827, IMG submission 185977) | Hydrothermal vent microbial communities from East Pacific Rise, Pacific Ocean - CV84 | ecosystem: Environmental > Aquatic > Marine > Hydrothermal vents | place: Pacific Ocean: East Pacific Rise...
GGGAATTGTGCTTTATGACAAAAATGGTAAAGAGCTTTGGGCTGTTGCCAATGTTGATGCTCGTGCAAGTAGTGAAGTTAAGTATTTAAAAGAGGCGTATGAAGGGATTGAAGAGGAGTTCTATGCCCTCTCTGGTCAAACTTTTGCGTTGGGAGCGTTACCTCGTATTTTGTGGCTTAAAAATAATCGTCCTGAAATTTATGACAAAGTAGCCAATATCTCTATGATAGGTGATTGGATTTTAGCTAAGCTTTCAGGGGTTATTGCCACAGACCCTAGCAATGGAGGAACAACAGGAATCTTTTCGCTTAAAGAGCGTAATTGGGTCTCTAAAATGGCAACAGATGTTGGTTTAAAAGATGATATTTTTCCTCCTGTATTAGAAGTAGGAACGGTTATGGGTCATGTTATTAATGGTGATGCTGGACTCTCTGCTGAGACCAAAGTGGTCATGGGGGGAGGTGATGTTCAACTTGGAGCTGCTGGACTTGGGGTAACTGAAATGGGACAAGCTGCTATTTTAGGGGGGTCATTTTGGCAACAAGTGGTAAACATTAGCTCGTATGCTAAACCCCCTTTTGATATGGGGATTCGAGTTAACCCTCATGTGGTGCAAGGTCTTTCACAAGCCGAAGGAATAACTTTTTTTAGTGGTTTGGTCATGCGTTGGTTTAGAGATGCCTTTTGTGACATGGAGAAGATGGAAGCCAAAGAGCGAGGAGTTGATACCTATACGATTTTAGAAGAGAAAGCGTCACTTGTACCTGTGGGGTCGCATGGAATTGTTCCTATTTTCTCTGATGCTATGAATTATGGTAAGTGGTATCATGCCAGCCCTAGCTTTTTAAATCTCTCTCTTGACCCTGAGGTGTGTAATCGGGCTTCTATGTTTAGAGCGTTACAAGAGAATGCCTGTATGGTTTCAGCCATTAATCTTAAAAAAATAGAAGAGTTTAGTGAATTTAAAATAGAGGAGATAGTCTTTGCAGGGGGAGCGAGTAGAGGGAATCTTTGGTGTCAAATTTTAGCTGATGTAACGGGTTGTGTGGTTAAGATACCTAAAGTAACTGAAGCGACAGCTCTTGGAGCCTCTATGGCTGCTGGTGTGGGGGCTGGTGTTTATGAAACTCTTGATAAGGCGTCTAAAAAGCTGGTGGTTTGGGAGAGAGAGTATCAGCCTAATATGGAAAATTTTAAAACCTATCAAGATTTGCAAAAAAGATGGTTGAAGATTTATGAAAATCAGTTAGCTTTAGTAGATAGAGGATTAACACAGAGTATGTGGAAAGCCCCAGGTCTTTAAGTTACTCTTTAGTAGAAGGGGATTTTTCCTCTTCCTCTTTATGTTCTTCTTTAGGGTTCGCTTTCTCATCTAGTTTGAAGCGTTTACTGACAAAGGAAGTAATGGCAATTGCTCCATAGAAAACAGTAAAGAAAAAAAGAATTTTTATAATAATATCTTGGAGACTCATCGTAACTCACTTAACTCTTTTTGTTCTAGTCGATAGGCTTTGTTACATAGACTGGCCATCTCTTCGTCGTGGGTGACTAAAATAAGCCCTGCATTATGCTCTTTCACATACTCTAGTAAAACATCCATTACCAGTTGTGCTGTCTCTTTGTCTAGGTTTCCTGTAGGCTCATCAGCAAAGATAATCTTAGGTTTCTTTGAGAGAACTCTTGCGATAGAGACACGTTGCTGTTGACCTCCTGAAAGGTCTCCAATCTTTTGTGACATCAACTCTTTGATTTCTAATCGCTCTAAAAGTTGTTCATCTATCTCCTCTTCTGACAGAAGGGTTGCAATTTCAATATTCATAAGAGCACTCATTCCTTTAAAGAGGTAGTGTGCTTGAAAGATAATTCCCAAGTCATAACGACGCATCTGTTCAATTTTTTCATGGTAACTATCATCTGCATTAAGAGGATAAAGTTCTTCTTCTAATAGGGTTACTTCGCCTTGGTTAGGTTTTATAAAAGTTGAAAAAATATGTAAAAGTGTTGACTTTCCTGAACCACTACGCCCAACAATGGCAATGCTCTCTTTTTCATTAAGTTCAAAATTTACATTTGAAAAGAGTTCGTAATCAAATTTGTGAGCAATATTATTCGCGTGTAATAGAGTTTTAGACATGGTTTATTCTTTCTAAGTAGTATTGAAAAGATTATATAAAAAAAATGGTTAGAGGTGTGTTAGAATTCAATGAGTTTACTTTTTTGAAAAGCAGTAAACTTTTGAATGTATAGCCAGATGTTTAACTTAAAGGGCATATGCTCTATTTTTCTAAAGGGTTAAACCGATACCCCTCACCATAAATATTGACAATAGACTCTTTAGGAATTTTTTTCCGTAAAAGTTTAACTAATGCTCGTACTTGATTGGCATCATACTCTTTGTCAAAATCATCATAAGAGATATGGTCAAAAATCTCAAAAAAAGTAAAAACTTTATCTTTATTAGTAGAAATAAGTTTTAAGAGTCTTCTCTCATTTTTGGTTAATTTTATCTCGTTATCGTTTTCATAGAGTTTTTCACTCTCACTATTCCACTGTGTCTCACTATTTAAAAAGAAAATATTATGGTTTGATGTTGGTTCATCGTCTTGCTGTAAAGAGATTTCACTTTTTGCTTTTTGTAATGCCTCTTTTAAGACAATAGGGTCAATTGGCTTTAAAATAAACTTTACAAGATATAGCTCAATCGCTTGAAGAAGGTTATCTTGCTCTCCATATGCTGTAGTAATAATGATTTTAACATTACGGTCATTCTCTCTAATCTTTTTGGCTAAGGTTAAACCATCAATTTTAGGCATTTGAATATCTAATAATATAATATCTGGTTTTAAAGATAAATAGGCTTCATACCCCTCTTCTCCATCAGAGGCTAGGTGTACTATCTCCACTTCTTCTTTAATGGAGTCTAAATATATCTCTTGAATATCACTGTCATCTTCTATGTATAATAAACTTATTGTTTTCACTACAGCATTCTTTTTTCCTTCATTCTAACAGAAAAAAATTAAAAATCCTCTATATATTTAAATATTGTTTATATAAATATTATATTAACAATAGTTGTTTGTATTTGTTTTTTATTAAACATTAAATTTAAAACTTACAATTAATTTTTAACGTTACTGGCTATTTTCACGATTAGTACCAAATTATCTTATATAATACTCTTATCACAAAAAGAACAAGGACTTCTAACATGAAAAACATTAAAAAAATTGTATCACTTATCTTACTAGCTTCAAGCATTAACTTATATGCTAATGATTACGCTTTATTAAATACTTATCCATTACTTAATGATATGAAAATGGCACAAAAAGAGCAAGCTTTACTTGACACAATGCGTTCAAAAGTTTTAAGTCATAAGAGTAGTAATAAAATGGAATTAGCTAATCTTAAAAAGAGATTTTCAACTATTATTACTGGTTTATCAAATGGGAATAAACAACTAAATATTAAAGGTACTAAAGTAACCATTCTTAAAAATAAAATTGAAGCGATTCAACTACAGTGGTCACATGAAAAAGGTATGTTAGATTCAGCACTTAACAATAAAATGTATGAAGAAGATGCATTAGCAACAATTAATAAACTTTCAAACACACTAGATTCACTGAATGAACTATATTCTCAGTCATATGCTCGTTACAAAAGAAATTCTGTAATGAAATCTTTGGTAAGTAGCTATATGAAAAGCCAAAAAAATCATGAAGCGAGATATGCTCTAAACACTATTAAATAGTCTCTCTTCTATGTTCTTTTCTTCACTTAGCCTAATTTTAGGCTAAGTAATACTACTCTCTTTATCCCTTTTTTCTATTAAACTTTGTTATAACTAAAAAAAAATCTTATATATTATTTTTATATATTTAAAAATATTGAATTTTTTAAACTTTTGGAGTATAATTAAAATTTAAAGGATGTACAGATGAACTTACAAAAAGTAATAGCAGGTTTCTTTTTTATACTTGCAATGACACTTAACTTTGGTTTTTTTTATGGAGACCTTGATAGATTAGAGGTACATAGTGTCTATGAACTCTACGCTGCTTTAGTGGTGAGTCTCATTACGACAGTTTTAAAGATTGGAGACAAAACACAACTGGGTGCTGTTCTCTTAGCAAGTTCACTGGTTGCCGATATTCAACTTATCGCTGCTGTTACGGTCTGGACACTCGGTATCTATATTGAAAAAACCGTTGATGTAGAGATTCTCTCAGCCGTTATCTCCCTCTCAGGTGGGGCATTGTTGGCGAATATTGTTTCTGTTGTCTTATATATTGGAGAAACGTTAAAGTCCAAGAGGTAAATCATGGAAAATAATGCATTTTGGTTCATTCTTCAACGAATGCGAACCCCCCTTTTGGTTATTATTGTCACCTATGCCATCGCCATTTTGGGGATGGTACTCATTCCTGGCATGGATGACCACGGGCAGGTCTATCATCTCTCTTTTTTTGATGCCTACTACTTTGTCTCCTACATGGCATCTACTATTGGGTTTGGGGAGTCTCCCTACGCTTTTACCTACGAGCAGAAACTTTGGGTTTCTGTCTGTATCTACCTTACTGTAGTGGGGTGGTTTTACGGGTTAGGGTCGTTGGTCTCAGTCATTAGTGACCCCACACTCAAACATGAAATTATGCGAGGACGTTTTAAAAAACGGGTACAATCACTGGAAGAAAATTTTATCATCGTCTTAGGGTACAGCAGTATTACAGCTGAAATTATCAACCGATTACACACCTCAAGAATTGAGATAGTCTTAATTGATAAGGAGGAGGAGAAGATTAATCATTTTCTTTTAGAATCTCTGAGTCAAGATGTCCCTGTGATGGTGGGTGATGCTCTTAAAACAAATAGCCTCACCGATGCTGGAATACTGAGAGAGAACTGCCAAGCGATTGTTTCGCTCTTTGATGATGAAGAGAAGAACCTTCGCATCTCAGTCATTACCCGTTTTCTAAACCCTAAAGTTAAGGTCATCGCCAAATCGACCCATCAAGAGATTTCCATGAGCATTTTAGATACCGACATTGCTGATGTCATCAACCCTTTTGCCATTTTTGCCAAACGGCTTGACATCTCTTTAACCTCTCCTCACCTTTTTGTCTTAGAGAATTGGATTTATAACAACAGTGACCTCTCCGACAAAGCTATCTTTCTGCCCGATGGAAAATATATTGTTTGTGGCTATGGTCGCTTTGGAAAACGACTCCATGAGGAGTTTGTAAAACATGAGTTACCCTATACCTTTATTGATGAGAAACGTCATGCCCCAGGAGAGATGGTAGAGAATGAAACCTTTATCCGTGCCAACCCTGACGACAGAGATGTCCTCATTGCAGCTGGTATCAAAGAGGCTGTCTGTCTTATTGTCGGGACAAAAAATGATATTGAGAACCTCTCCATTGTCATTACAGCCAAGAAACTCAACCCCAACATCTACATTATCGCCCGAGAAAATACCATGGACGAGGTGAGCATCTTCCAAGCTGCCAATATCGACTGGATTTTTATTATTGAGCGTATTATGGTCAATAAAACCTCTTTGGCACTTACCAAACCCCTTCTTTACTACTTTGCAACAATGATACTCAAAGAGAACGAAGCGTGGGCAAACGCCTTGGTAAAACTCTTAAAAGTACGCATTGGAGACAACCCAACCTTGATGTATCTCTCTATTGATGAGGAGCTAAGTTATGCCATCTATCATGAGTTAAAGAGGGGAGAGAGTGTCAATATCGACGTACTTCAAAACTCCCTTTCCAACTGGACAATTCAAAACAATGTTATTCCTCTACTTATTAAACGAAAAAATGAGGATATTTTACTACCTCAAAATATTAATTTAGAAGTGGGAGATAAAATTCTTTTTGCGTGTGACAAGAAGAGCAGAGAGGAGATAAAACTTATCGCCTCTAATATTTATGAACTACATTATGCCAAAAGTGGACAGGAGAAACAGGTGGGAATTTTAGGAAAACTATTTTAATAAATTTTCTCCCTAACCCCCCTTTTAGAACCCTTTAGCTATGATAAAAAAAAGAAAAAAGAGTCCCATGAAAAAAGAAGAACCCATTAAGTTTCGTAAACTTATTAAAGAATATTATATTTTTATACGAGATTTTTTAGCTGCTCTTTTTGCTGATAAACTCTCCTATTACTCTGCAAGTTTAAGTTACTATACCCTCTTTTCCATTATTCCTTTGCTCGTTATTATACTTTCTATTTTTACAAACCTTCCTCTCTTTGAAGATGTGTATAGTGGCATACAATCCCTACTTTTTGAGAATCTTATGCCCACACACTCTAAAGAGGTCTTAACCTATATTAATAGTTTTGTAGAGAACTCAGGGAAACTAGGAATGGTAGGGGTAATTTATGTACTCTTCGCCTCGATGATGTTTTTTAAGAATTATGACTATATTGTCAACGATATTTTTGAATCTAAACGCCGTAGTTTTTGGTCTTCGGTTACAGTTTATTGGACATTGGTTACCCTAACACCTATCATGATGGTTCTCTCATTTTATGCTTCTTCTCAAGTTCAAGTATTACTTGACAAACATACCCTCACCGATGGAATTCATGTTTTGCAAATTTTACCATTTTTTATTATCTGGTCGATGTTCTTTTTAACCTATAAAATTTCAGCCAACACCCATGTCTCTCTCAAAGCAGCAGCTATCAGCTCATTCATCGCCTCTTTGGTGTGGTATTTGGCAAAGAGTGGGTTCATCTTCTATGTTATGCACAATAAAACCTACATGAGTATCTACGGAGGCTTAAGTATCCTGCTCTTTTTTATTTTATGGATTTACATCTCATGGGCTATTTTTTTACATGGTCTAAAGTTTTGTCATCTTCTTGATGATGATGACGATATTGAGAGTATTAACTAAAGATTAACCCTTCTCGTAACTTCCTCAATATGGTTTAATGCTAAAGGTTTGGGTTTAAGATGTTTAATAATACGTCGTCCCCATAAGAAACGATTTTTGTAATATCGTCTTTTGTTAAAACTGGTGATAACTACTTTCTTGTTACCTGAACTTGCATGGATAAACTTTGAGTCTCCAAGGTAGATACCTACATGATTTACTTTTCCAACTTTTTTATGATTGGTATCGAAAAAAACCATATCTCCACGCTTTAGATTTTCATAAGTAATATACTTACCTACTTTGGCCTGTTCTCGTGAAACACGTGGTAGGTTAATACCTGCTGTACGATAGACTTTTTGAGTAAATCCTGAACAGTCAAATTTGTTAGGTCCGGTTGCTCCCCAAACATATTTTTTACCCAATAAATTTTTAGCATATAACTCAACTTTCTCTTCTAGGGTGTTATTAGAGTAACATGAACTTATGGTCAAAAATTGATTTTGTAGACTATTTTTTTTATAACTCTCTAACTCTTTTTTTAGGTTATTTTTCATAGAGGTATAGAGCAGATACTCTTTATGACTTACTGTATGAGATACATCTTGAAATGTTAAGAGATTGTAGGTATGGTTAAAAGTAGTTTGGAGATTCCACTTCTTAATAGCCAGCAGTTGTAGTGCAACAAAGAGTTGTACAGCAATTATCATAAGGAGAATATTTCTAAAAAAAGACATTTAACATCACTTTATATCATATTATTAAATATAATTTAATGTGAAATCATAGTACAAAGTAAATTAAGAAGTCATTAGTCTTTAAATGTGATGTATTTTATTTCATAAAATCACGTTTCTATTTTAACGAAGGAGGTAGGCTCCTTTGTATCTTCTAGAGTTAATAATATCTCTTGCACTGCCTGTTGAACGACACAGAATAACTACTTTATAAAAGAGTCTTCTTTTGCTAGGAATATACTTAGAGAGTAGTTTCATTTTATGTCCTCTTCTCTGTTCTCTTTTTAGTAATCTTAAGGCATTTCGTTTACTACGAAATGCTGCAATTTGTACTTTTTTATAATAAACACGACGTTTTACATTTGAAGGAAGATAGACGTTAAACTTTTTTTGTTTATCTACTTTGGGTCTGCCATACTCTTTCAAATTGGCTTCTTGTTTATCGGTTAAGTAGGGATTATTGGTATGTATCTGTATGCTAACTTTTGAGACACCACTCTGTAGTAGTCCAATCTTTCTAGCAGCTTGATAGGAGAGGTCTATCATACGATTGTTAACAAATGGACCTCTATCGTTTACTCGGACATTAACCGATTTGTGATTACTGAGATTTGTAACAGTTAAAATAGTACCAAAAGGAAGATTTCTATGTGCAGCTGTATAGGCATACATATCAAAAGGTTCACCCGATGCTGTTGGCTTACCTTGAAACTTTGCACCATACCAACTCGCATACCCTGTCTTACTAAAAAGTGTTAGGGTAGTTAAAATAAGTAGGGTCATAATAACTTTGAAATTCACTACTAAATCCTTAGAAATATACGTTACAAGATGGTATCTTAAATCATATTAATTTATTAATGAAGTTATATCTATTAGATAAATTTTTATCTATTTGGTAAAATTTTAAAACAGTTCTAAATAATTCATACCAATTAGTAACCAGCAGATGATATGTAAAATAACACTAAACAGCACAGCTGTAGCCCCAATATCTTTTGCTGCTTTTGCTAAAGGGTGAATCTCTGTTGTTACCAAATCAACGACATTTTCCACAGCTGAGTTCAGTAACTCAGCTATCATAATTAGAAAATAGGTAATAACCAATACCAACTTATACATCAACGTAAAAGGGAAAAAGTAGATAGCTGGAAAAATGATTAGAGCAATAACCAATTCCAACTTAAAAGAGGTCTCATTTTTAATAGCATGAAGCAGTCCATCTATGGCATATGAAGCATTCTTAAAGAGGGTATATTTAGGCTTGTTATTCATTTTACAATCCGAAAGTTAAGAAGATTTGACCATCTCTAACATCAATTCCTCGTACAAAACTGGCTCCCACCATTCCTGTTTTTTGAAGGTTATAGATTGGTTTTTTAGCAATGGTTTCTGAGATAATCAGACCTAAAGTGTTTCTCATCTCCGTGGTTAAATACTTTGCCAATGAGAAGTCTTGAAACTTCAACTCTTCAACCATAGGGTTGGCTAAATATAAGTTTTGAGTCTTAGGGTCAAAACGCACACCTGATGCCAGTTTTAAACTTCCTCCAATACCATTTGGAAGTAACATATTTGTAAAGTTAAATGAGGTTCCAATGTTGAGTTTATTACTTCCTTGTTGTCCTAAAATTGTAGGGTCAGAGATTTCAACTGTTCCTAATGTTCTCTTCTCTTTGACAGGAAACTGCTTGGCTAAAGTGGTGTTAATCATTCCCATAGGAACAGCTATTGAATACCCTCTTCCTTGTGGGTCAACTCCCACACACGCTGTAAAACAGCCTACCAACAAACCCATACCTATGAGTAATACCTTTTGTGTAATACTTTTCATTTTTATCCTTTAGTGAAAATTTATTCTTTACTTTATACCATGTTCTTTATTATACATTTCAATTTTTCGTAAATAAGTAGCCCTTTTTTTGGCTCTAAGTGTCTCTCGTTTTGAAAAGTGAATTCTTGCTAATGCTTTATCCACTACCAAATATTTATGTTTTACCAACACACCTATGATTTTTTGAAAGGTTGGAGCAGCCGTTTGAGAGGCAAAATAGACTTTTTTAGGTTTAATTACAAAGACACCAATGGTATACTTATGTCCTAGCTTATCATTGGCAAAACCATAAAAACTACTGTGATACTTCTCCACATAATGCCCATGTTCTGCCACGTGAGCTGTTCCTGTTTTTCCACCAACACTTAACCCATCATACTGTGCTGATGTTCCTGTTCCTCGGTTAACCGTTCCTTGCAACATATCTTTAATAATATTGGCTGTTCTTGCCGAACATGCCTGTAGACTTGAACTCTCTCTAAAGACCTCATGCCGAATACCATCTTGGTCGGTTAGATACTCTACAATCTTAGGTGTTACCATCACCCCACTGTTATTAAAGGCACTGTAGGCACGTACCAGTTGTATAAAGTTGGCAAACATTCCATATCCATATGCCATGTTGGCAGCATGGGTTTTATGATTTAACTGTGAAGCAGACTTAATCCGTCCACTTAACTCTTTGGAGAGGTCTAATCCTGAGGGTTCAGCTAACCCAAAATTTTTCCAGCCATCATAGAGTTCTCGACCTGAAAGTCGCCATGCTATTTTAGAGATTCCAATGTTAGAGGAGTGCATAATAATCCCTTTAGGGGTTAACGCTTTAAAGTAGTCATCATCCGAAATCGTATAACTATCGGTTACAGCTAATGTTCCACCTAACAAAATTGGCTTACTTAGATTTACTTTATTTCTATCGAGTGCGATTGCCATGGTCAGAGGTTTAATCACAGAACCTGGTTCATAAAGATACTCTGAAAACTTTGGATGTAACGCATTGACATCTTTTTGGTGAATATGTTTGGGGTCAAAACGTTCAGATGATGCCAATGCATAGAGCTGTCCTGTTTCAGAGTCCATCACAGCTGCCATCACCTCTTGGGCTGCTGTCATGCTTTTCATCTCATCTAAGACCTTTTCAACATCACGTTGTAAAGAGAGTTCCATGTTTAGATGTAAATTCATTCCGTCAATACGCTTAATATCACGGGTCAAACCATCTCGCAGAGGTGTTCCTAGAACATCTTTTTTAGCCTTAACAGAAGCATCTTTTTCGGGTTCTAAGTAGTCATTATAGGCTTTCTCTAACCCTTTAATCCCATAGGGTTTCTTATAGTAATGCTCATCTATTTTTGTACGAATATAGCCCACTACAGGGGTTAACAAATCTTTATGAGGAAAAAGTCGCATTTCGCTGTCAGGTAGTATGTCTAATCCAAAAACAATATGAGGCTTTTTAGGGTTTAATGGTCTAAAAATACCTAATTTATTCATCTTATATGAGAGAGACTTTAAATCACTTTTTAAACGATAGTCGATATTAGAACTCAAGACAATACGACCTCGTATCGCTTTGCCTTGTTTGGTGAAAAATTGAGATGCCACCTCTTTTTCGCTTAACCCTGAGTAGATAGAGAAGAGTTTAATAAAAAGATTTTTCTTTTTTGGGTCAATACTTCGGGTATTGACCTCGGCTCTAAACTTTTTTTCACTATACGATACCACAAAATTATCTCTAGAAACTATCTTCCCTCTAAGTGCTTTGTTTTCTATTGTTGCAAACTTATTATCTGTCTCTCTGGAAGAAGCAACTTTTTTGACAACAGTTATTAAAAACGTAGAAAAGAGTAAGAATATTCCTATAAAAAGTATTAATAATATCGCAGACCTATAACGTATCATTCTATTTTCTTTAGTTGTACCACTAACTTCTTGCATATTAACCTTTATTCACGCTACATAAAAAGGATTTTACTATTTTTTTTACATAATTTTGATAAAATAGCCTCACTAAATTAAAAAAAGAATACTATATGATTGACAAACCCCTCTTTGGTGCAACTGTGATTCTCCTTGTTTTAGGGGTAGTAATGTCCTATTCACTCTCAAGCTATCTCATTATGCAGTATCACTATGACCAATTTCATTTTCTTCTGCGTCAATTTATAGCTGTTACCATTGGTATAACTCTTATGGTTGGACTGAGTAAACTAGACCCCGATAAATGGTTTAAACCCATTAGCATTATGCTCTTTACCACCTTTCTTCTCACTCTTTTCATTATGCCTTTTTTACCCGAGAGTATTGTTCATAATATTGGAGGTGCTAAACGTTGGATTAGTCTGGGTTCCGTTGCCATCACTCCTGTGGAGTTTTACAAAATTGGCTTTATTATGTTTATCTCATGGTCATTGGTACGAACCCGTCTACCACGAGGACAGATGCATATTAAAGAGGAGATAAAGATTTTTATCCCCTATATTATTGTATTTCTTATTAGTACCTTTCTTATTGCCGTTTTTCAAAAAGATTTAGGACAGACCATGGTACTCTCTTTAACCCTTATTGTACTGTTTATCTTAGTAGGTAGTAGTTTTAGATTTTTCTCCATTCTAACGGGGCTAGGACTTACAGGGTTTATTTTACTTATTGTGACACAACCCCATCGAGTAAAAAGGGTGAAAGAGTGGTTTTTATCACTAGACAACTCTTCCAATAGACTAGAGACCTACCAAATTTCAAATTCACTAGATGCCATTCATCATGGAGGATTTTGGGGACAAGGGTTAGGAAATGGACAGTATAAACTGGGTTTTCTCTCCGAGGTAAACACCGATTTTATACTGGCAGGAATCGCTGAAGAGTTAGGTTTAGTCTCTATTATCGCCATTACTTTTTTAATGTTATTTATCATTTTTCGCATTTTCAAAGTTGCAGCCCGAGTCGATAATCCTACCTACTACCTCTACTGTGTGGGAGCAGCCCTTTTGATTGCCTTCTCATTTCTTATTAACAGTTTTGGTATCTCGGGAATCACCCCTATTAAAGGTATCGCTGTTCCCTTTTTAAGTTATGGAGGGTCACACATTATCGCCTCTTCGCTTAGCATTGGGCTGGTTTTAATGATTTCAAAAAAAGTATCAAGGAGTGCCTCATGAGCATTGTCATGACAGGAGGTGGAACAGGTGGACACCTCACCATTATTAAAGCTGTAAAAGAGGAGCTTTTAGACCAAGAGCTTATCTATATCGGTTCAACCAAAGGGCAAGACCAAGCGTGGTTTGCTAACGATTCACAATTTAAAGCAACCCATTTTTTAGCCACTCAAGGAGTAGTCAACCAAGGGTTTTTAGGAAAAATAAAATCGGCATTTATGATGATAAAAGCGACCATGGAAGCCAAAAAAATTTTAAAAAGTGTAGATGCAAAAGTGGTCTTCTGTGTGGGAGGATTCTCAGCAGCCCCAACCTCTTTTGCTGCCAAACTTTTAGGAATTCCTCTGGTTATTCATGAACAGAATGCAGCCATAGGTTCACTCAACAAACTTTTACGCTCTTACGCTTCAGCGTTTATCTCTTCGTATGAATCAGATAGCCCTATTAAAGCCTACCCCATAAAAAAAGAGTTTTTTGAAAAGTCTCGTATACGTCATGAGATTAAAACCATTATCTTTTTAGGAGGTTCACAAGGAGCAAGAGCTATTAATAACTTAGCTCTAGAACTCGCTCCTACTTTAAAAGAGAAAAATATTCATATCATTCATCAAGCAGGTGAGAACAATATTGAAGCTGTTAGAAAATCCTATGAAGCGTTGGAAATTAAAGCAGAAGTTTTTGGCTTTACAAAAGAGCTCTCAACCTACATGGAACAGGCTGATTTTGCCATTGCCCGTTCTGGAGCTTCAACACTTTGGGAACTCTCTGCTATGGCGTGTCCAACACTCTATATCCCTTATCCTTATGCTGCAGCTGACCATCAGTTCTACAATGCTAAGTTTTTAGTTGACCAAGATGTTGCGTGGATTATGCGAGAGAGCGAGCTGGATGTTCAAAAGGTCATTGCTCTTTTGGATGAAAATATAGAAGAGAAGAGTGAAAAACTTCAAAGCATAATAGCCAAAGATGGAGCATTGGAGATAGCAAAACTCTTGACAGAGACCAATAAATAGTTTAAAATTGTTATTTTAAGATGTAAAATATTAAATATTATTGTATAATATGTAGAACGCAACCTATCGAATAACGTTGTGAATCATATTATATAAGGAATTTATTAATGAAAACAATATATATTTTATTACTATTTATATTTGCCACGTCTCTTAATGCTGTTGCAGTCAAGAGTGATAAAAATATTTACTCGCTAACAGATAATACCGTAACCATTCACTTTGAGGGAATGGAAGCTCTTAATAAAGATTGGATTGGTATCTACCCTAAGGGAAAAAATACTGACTGGAAAAATGTTGTTCAATGGAAATGGACAGGAGATAAACCCTCTGGTAACGCACTCTTTAAAAACTTACCAAAAGGGAACTACAGTGTTCGAGTATTTTACAACAACTCTTTCAAAACAGAAGCATCATACTCATTTAACATTGGTAACTCCACCTCACCTAAAGCTAAGGTAACTACCAATAAAAAAATCTACGCCACTACAGAAGGTGTTATTGTTAATTTTGAAGGGATGAAAGCCCATAGAGATTGGATTGGTATCTATCCAAAAACAACTTCAAATTCTTGGAGTAATGTGGTTCAATGGGCATGGACAGATGATGTCAAAAAAGGAACGCATACCTTTACCAACCTACCTGTTGGAGAGTATGAAGCTAGAGTCTTTTTTGATAACTCATATAAAACAGAAGATTCTTATGGATTTAAAGTATTAAAAGATGTACAAACTAAAGTTACATTAACACCTAATAAGACTACTTATAATCTTAATGAAGATGTTACAATTAATTTTACAAATATGCAAGGAAATGCAAAAGATTGGTTAGCCATTTATCCTGTTGGTAGCTCTAATGCATGGAAAAATGTTATTGGTTGGAAATGGACTGGTGGCAAAAAAAATGGTCAAGTTACATTTACCAATAACCATGTACCAATTGGAGAGTATGAAGTTAGAGTCTTTTTTAACAACAGTTTTAAAGATGAAGCTAGAAAAACTTTTAGGATTACAAGTAATTTTGATAAACAAAAACTTATTCAACAAGCAAAAGAACATTGTTTAAATGAAGATAATAGTACAAAATATGTACTTTGTTCTAATGAAGAAAATATAGTCTATCTATTAACACTTGATAGAAAAGAGACGACGAATTATCATAAACATTATAGAGTATCTATTGCTCCTTCTCAAGAGAATGTTACAATTGTTAATGAGTATGAACACTTTTTAGATTGGGAGGATACGTTTCAAAATTTTCAAACCAAACTTGAAAACACCCCTATATATGTAACTTATAATTGGATAAATGGAGTGGATCATAATGCCTATGTCTCTTTTTACTATAAAGATAAACATTTAAAATCATTTTCTAATCATAATGATTTACGCTATGCACCTAATGATATAGCTCATAATATTAAAACTTTTGATAATGGGAAAAAGCTCTCATTAGAATATGATGATGTAAATGCAAATCCTCATGGAATGAATTTTACTGAAATTTATGATATATCAAATCCAAGTGAATTTAAACTAATAAAAACAATTAAAAAAGATATTACGCCTTAATATTTTTATATTAATAAAGAGCTTCTATAAATCTAGTTGGAAGCTCTTTTAATAGAAATCTTTCAAAACTGACTACCAACAATGATATTCTTATTAAAAAATAAAAAATTATCTTCCCTTTAACTAAAATTTCGATATAATCCCGAGCTTTTTATAATTTTATATAAAAGAGAAGCAAATTCTCATGTAGTTATTCCTTGAACGGTTGCACGATTTTGTGTTGAAGGCTACAGTGGCACAAACCTAACAAAGACTACGGTCTCTAAAAATATTATTTTTGTCTTTTTATGAGTAGTTTACTAACTATAAAAAGACTTTTGCAAGGAGCAAAATATGGTAACAATGAAAGATTTATTAGAATGTGGTGTACACTTTGGACACCAAACTAGAAGATGGAATCCAAAAATGAAAAAATTCATTTTCGGTGAAAGAAAAAACATCTATATTATTGACTTACAAAAAACTCTTAGATACTTTAAATACACATACAATGTAGTTAAAGAAGCAGCATCTGAAGGTAAAACAGTAATCTTCGTAGGTACTAAGAAACAAGCTCGTTCAGCAGTTAAAGAACACGCTGAGAGATGTGGAATGCCTTACGTCTCTACAAGATGGTTAGGTGGAATGTTAACAAACTACCCAACAATGAAAAAATCTATCAGAAAATTAGAAATTATTGAGCAGATGGAAGAGAATGGTCAACTAGAGCTTTTAACTAAAAAAGAAGCACTGATGCTACTTAGAAAAAAAGCGAAACTTTCTGCATATCTTGAAGGTTTCAGATACATGAAAAAACTTCCAGACATGATGTTTGTTGTTGATGCTGTTAAAGAACATATCGCTGTAAAAGAAGCAAGAAGAATGGGAATGAAAGTTATTGCACCACTAGACACAAACTGTGACCCTGATGTTGTTGATTACCCAATTCCAGGAAACGATGATGCGATTCGTTCAATTAACCTTTTCTGTAAAGAGATGGCTGAAGCGATTATTGAAGGTCAAGCTGAGCTTGCTGAAAAAGAGGGTGTTGCTGCTGACAATGCACCAGCTGCCGATGCTGAACTTGGTGAAGCGATGATGGCTCAAACAGAAGACCCAACTGTTGTAGCTGAAACAGCTATTCCTGCTGATGCTGAAGTAAAAACTGATGCACCAACAGAAGCAGAAGTTAAAGAAGTTGTAGCTGAAGCAGTAGCTGACGGTGAAAAAGGTGACGACTTAACAAAAATTGCTGGTGTTGGTAAAGTTTATGCTGCTCACTTAATAGAAGCTGGAATCACTACATTTGCACAAGTTGCTGCAATGAGCGAAGAAGAGATTCAAGTTATGGAGACAAAACATAGCTTTAGAGGAGACTTTAAAGACTCTGTTGCATCAGCAAAAGAATTGGCAGGAGCGTAGTCTATGGCAAACTTTGGACCAAAAGATATTAAAAAATTAAGAGAGACTACCAGTGCTGGTATGATGGATTGTAAAAATGCACTTAAAGAAACCGATGGTGACTTTGATGCTGCAATCGCATGGCTCCGAGAAAAAGGTCTTGGAGCTGCTGCTAAAAAAGCTGGTAAAGTAGCTGCTGAGGGTGTTGTTTCTGTAGAAGTTTCTGACAATAAAGCAGTTATTGTTGAGATTAACTCTCAAACAGACTTCGTTGCTCAAAATGAGACTTTCAAAGCTGTTGTTTCTGAAATTACAAAACACGCATTTGACAATAACTTAACTGATGCAGAGGCTATCAACGCTTCTGAAATCAATGGTCAATCATTTGCAGATTATCTTTCTCTTCAAATTGCTACAATTGGTGAAAACCTTGTAGTTAGACGAGCTGGAATGATTGCTTCTGATGATGAAACTGTTGCTATTAATGGTTATGTTCATGCAAACTCAAGAGTAGCCGTACTTCTTGGTGCTAAATGTGAAGATGCCCAGACTGCTAAAAAAGTAGCTTCTGAGCTTAAAAACATTGCAATGCACGCAGCTGCGATGAGTCCTTCAACTCTCTCTTACAAAGATTTTGACCCTCAATTCGTAGCTGATGAAACAGCTGGTAGAATTGAAAAAATCAAAAAAGATAATGAAGAGTTAGTACGACTTAAAAAACCTCTTAAAAATGTACCTCAGTACGTTTCCATGATGCAACTTACTGACGAAGTTATGGCTGAAGCTAAAACAGCAATTGAAGCTGAATTAGCAGCAGAGGGTAAACCAGAAAAAATTTGGGACAGAATTGTACCAGGTAAAGTTGCAAGATTTATCTCTGACAACACCCTACTTGACCAAGAGCTAGCCCTCCTTGACCAAAAATATGTTATGGATGACTCTGTAACAGTTGCCGAGCACATTGAGAAAATCTCTGGTGGTAAAGCAACAATTACTGACTTCATTAGACTTGAAGTTGGTGAAGGTATTGAAGTTGAAGAGGAAGATTTTGCAGCAGAAGTTGCAAAACAGATGGCATAAGTCATCAGACTTTTTTAACTCTTTGAGGATAAGGAGATTTCCTTATCCTCATTTCCTGTTTTTATGCTCTTTTAGCAAAATATTTTAGTAAAATCTCAAAAAGTTTCATGACATCGATGGGCTTATTGATATGGTCATTCATACCCACTTCCAAACTTCTCTCAATATCCTCTTTCATTGCCGATGCTGTGATGGCAATAATTGGAATTTCTTGGTCTATTTTTCTAATGGTTTTGGCAGCTGCATAGCCATCAAGTACAGGCATCTGAATATCCATTAAGATCAGGTCATAATGATTTTTTTCATGTAGCTCAATGGCCTCTTTCCCATCCTCTGCAATATCAATTTTAATTTGAGAATCTTCTAATAATCCTAAAATAATCTCTTGATTGATAAAATTATCCTCAGCAACAAGAATATGCTTATCTTTGAGTGCATTGATTCTCTCTTCTAATGAGGGAGTTTTATCAATTTCAAATGGGTTATATCTATTTTGTATAATTTCAATATCAGGAATCTCTTCTATCTCTATTTCAAAGGTGAAGGTACTGCCTTTTCCATAATCACTCTCTACCCAAATTTTCCCTTCCATTAACTCTACAAGCTGTTTACTAATAGTGAGTCCTAGACCTGTTCCTCCATATTGACGACTGGTTGTTCCATCAGCTTGTGCAAATGCTTGAAAAATATTTTTCTGCTCCTCTGGGGTTAATCCTCTTCCTGTATCGACGATTTTAAACTGTAAATATTTTTCATTCACTTTTGAAATAAAGAGTGAAACTGCTCCTGAGGAGGTAAATTTAACAGCATTACTTAGAAGATTATTTAAAATTTGTGATAATCTTAAGCTATCACCATAGAAGAGGGTTCCTACATCTTTCCCATAGTCAAGATTAAATATTAGCTTTTTTTCATCCATTCTATACCGTAAGAGGTTAATTGAGCCATCAATGACTTGATGAAGTTTAAACTCTACCTTCTCAAGCTCTAGTTTTTGAGCTTCAATCTTTGAGAGGTCTAAAATATTATTGATAATACCAAGAAGTGTGTTGGCTGAGTTATCAATTTTTTCTATTAAATCTCTCTGTTTATCATTTAAATCAGTCTGTAGTGTTAAGTAGGACATACCAATAATTCCATTCATTGGTGTACGTATCTCATGACTCATATTGGCTAAAAATTCAGATTTTAATTTAACAGCATCCTCAGCTTTGGTTTTAAGTTGATTAATTTTTATATACTCATTTTTTAGTTTTAGCTGAAGTTTATTAAATCCATCAACCAGTTCACCTATTTCATCTTGATGTTCAACTATCATTTCTAGTGAGAAGTCGGGATTGTGATGATTGAGGTTTTGAAGCATAAAACGTACTTTTCTAAAACGTCTTTGAATATGGGTATAGAGAAAATAGCTCATTCCTAAAACAATAAAAAAGCCTAAAAAAGAGAGGATAAGTGTAAATTTAAAGTAGTCGGTATTGGTAGCTGTAAAAGCTCTCATCTCACTGTCTAATGTCTCTTCAGACTCTATTTTTAATGTTTTAAATATATTAATTTGTTCAGCTGTTATCTGTTGGAGATGAATAATTTGTTTGTCACTAGGATTTTTATTATTAATAAATTCTTTTGTAATTTTATAGGAGAGTTTGAAAAATTTTTTAAACTCATTTTCTATATTTTTTATGTAGCTATTCTTTTCAAATTGTTGTAAGGCGTGTAAATTTTTTAATAATTTTTTTTCTCGTTTAATAGCTGAATCTAAATAATCAGGTTCATTCATTTTAGCTGCATCTTCAAGAAAAAACCTAATCTCTCCTACAAGTTGAAGGTCTGTTTGATGAAGTCTTGTAATTTTTATTTTTTTATTAAGAATGGTATTCATTGATTTAATATTATTTGTGGCAAAAAGATAATTGATAACAATATGAATAAAAAAGAAGCTTAGTGCAACTAAGGAGATGGTACGAAGTCTATAGAGAATAGTGTTTTTTTGCATCACTTTAACTTTAGAATAGATTTTGTATACATTCTAACTTACTATTTTAAAGTTTTTATTATTTTTTTTATAATAAAAAATAAACACTAAAGTCTGTTACATTTTGATGCAAAAAAATAAGAGTAGGTTATTTGATAGTAAGTAGTACTTTTCCTGTTTTGAGGTTTACATCATAGGTGATAATCTGTTCACCTTTTTTTAAAGCTTGTTGAATAGCATTTTTAGAGAGTTTTTTAGGGGGTTGGGTGTTGCCTCTGTAGACTTGTTTTATCCAATAAGCACGTAATTGACTAGGTGTTTTGTTGACAACTTTAGCATAAAACTCTTGAAAAAGTTTTTGATTTTTACTGTCAATAGGAGTAACTTTAAAACCTTTGATGTTGTCTGTTTTTTTAAGATAAAGGTTTGCAAGCTCTTTTTGTGAAACTTTCTGAATCTGATTATTGTGTGAAATATAGATAGATATATCGCTCAGTGCAAATGTTGAAAGTAGTATTGTTAATAGTAAAGATTTCATGTAATCCCTTTAGATAATAATTGATTACCCAAAGTATATATCTTAAACTATTAATTTAATCTTAAACTATTATTTTAATATTATAAATTTACTATAAATTTATAATTTCCTTTATAATTGTACTAAGTTCATGTTCGAAATTATTAATATATGTTGGTTCAAATGACTCTTCTAGCTCTATAATGGTTTTATTTAAACTGTTCATACCAAGTGTTGCAGAGAGACCTTTTAACGAGTGTAAAGTACGTTCACGATCTTCTAAGTGATGTAAATCAATATGTTGGTAACGTTTTACAAAACTATTTAAGATTTTAAAATACAAAGCACGATTTTGATTACAATGTTTTAGTCCTAAAGTGGTGTCAATACTAGATGTTTGAGGGAGTGCTACGGGGGGAAGTTCATTTTGATAGTTTAGAGGTGTCATATTTTTTCCTTTTTAAGAATTATAAAACTTAAATGGGTAGTAAAAGTGAAAAAGCAAATTCAAATAAAACTATTTGTAACTTTTTTTAAAGATGTTCTGAATCACTATTTTGTTATTCTAACATTTATTATTAAAAGGAGTATAGTAAATGAATAAAAAAAATAGTGCAATTGTTTTATTTTTATTATTAATCGCTGTTGGTATTTTCTTTTTTGTCACTCAAAAGGAACAGATACATAAAACATATTCTAAAGTCTCATACAAAATTGATAAGGTTAAACATATGGTCTCTTCGGATTATACGTTTCAAACCGTACGTAATCAAACGATAGAGATGAATGTTGCTGATAAAGAGTTTCATATAAAAGGGATGGAAGATAAAATTGTTTTTTTAAAGGTTTTTGGTTGGGATTGTCAGTTTTGTAAAAAAGAGATTCCTGAATTAATCAACTTAAAAAAAGAGCTGGGTAACTCATTCGAAGTAATTGCCGTTGAAGCACAACAACATACCAAAGAGGAGTCATTAGCAGAGATTAAAAAGTATGGTGTTAACTATCATATTATTTCAGGAGATGACCAAGGAGAGTTTTATGCCTATCTTCAAGAGAAGTATGGATGGACAGGGATTATTCCTTTAACCATTGTTGTTGCTAAAGGAGGAAAGGTACTTGCGTTTGAACTGGGCTCAAAATCATATTCTCTTTCTGAATTGATGAAAGCATCACTTTTAAGGAATGAATAATGAAAAGATATTTTTTACTATTTATCTTCTCGTATGGACTCTATGCTGATACAGGTTGTCAAGCTGTTATTAACAATAAACCAGAAGGGTGTAAAGCAGATTCGCTTCTCTCTACTCAACCAAGCTCTTCGTTAGAGACACCATCAGTATCTACACCATCAAAAGATGTAACTATGAAAATTACAGAGAAATTAAGTAGTGTAGAGGTGATACATTTAGGTGAAGAGATGATTATTAGCCGAGAAGCAACCACCGAGCAACAGACTTGCCCTCCTTATTGTATACAACCAATGAATATTGATGGTATCAAGACGATTGGTGAATTAGAGGCATTGTCATTTATAGGCAAATTAAAAGAGAAAAAGTCACGATTGGTTATTGACACCAGAGAGAGTCGCGCTTATAAAAAAGAGACCATTCCTGGAGCGATTAACCTACCTTATACAATGCTACTTGATAAAAGTCCTTACCAAAAAAAGGTTTTAGAGTTATTGGGATCAGGAAGAAAAATGAAGAGAAAATGGTTCTTTAAGCATCCTCATCAACTTTTGATTTTTGGGGAGAATGCTTTTTCATCTACAGCCTCTAACGCTATTCATGAACTTATTAAGTTAGGTTATCCTAAAGATAAAATCCTCTATTATAGAGGAGGTATTGGGGCATGGAAAGCTTCGGGTTTAACACTCATTTAAAAGATATTTAGTGTAAATATCTTTCTGCTTGAGATGCTTCAAATGGTTGTGAAACCTCAGTAACAGCTAGAGGTTTCACAAATTTTAATTTTTTCAACTCTTCGGTTTCTACTGTTGCTGTAGGAATATCAACTACTCCATCTCTTGCCAGTTCAACTTTTTTGCTTATTTTACTCTGAACTTCATATTGTCTAGATACTTTGACGACCCCTAGTGTTTGAACAAATTGATTTAACTCTACGGGTTGATTAACGGCAGGGTTATGTCTCTTAAAAAAGTGTTCATCAGGTATGGATTGAGTTGGGTCCTTAATCTCAAACGCTTTTGATTCCCCTACAATTTCTAACTCATTGGCGTGTTGACTTTGGTAGAGGGCTACTTCTACTTCTCGTGGCAAATGGTGAGCAGGTTGTTGTGGCAATAGTGTGGTTGTTACCATTGGCTCTTGATAAGTAGGAAGTATGATGTTAGGTGTGGTCTCTTTTACTTTTTTAATTACAATTTTTTCTTTAGGATGTTTTCTTTTTACTTTGGTCTCTTTTTTGACAATATGCCTTTTTATTGTATGCTTTTTCAGAGGAGTTCTTTTGTTTAGATGTCTCTTTGTAGAGGTTTTTTTGTAAATACTTTTTTGTACAGAGGATTTTTTAGCAGGAAGAGGGGTGATGGTTGCGACTTTATGACTCACCTCTTTTATTGTTGCCAAAGGAAGAGGCTCTTCTACCATAGGAGGAAGCTGAATATTTTGTTGTAGCATCTCTAACACTTCACTTGCCTCCTCTTCTTGAGAAAGTATCTCTCCCTCATCAGCTGAGCTTACAGCAACTTGCAGTGTTGAGAGAATATCATCAGGGCTATTAATCTCATTTTTAGGCGTAGAAGATGTCTCAATCTCTAATGGAGGGATGACAATAACAGACTCTTTGGTTGTTTTATTTAAAACAAGATAACTTATGGGAATAAGTATGAGAATCGATGCAAGTAAAATTTTTTGAAAATTGTTCAAAAGTATCCTTTTGTCACGTAATTTAAATTTTTAATAGCACTATTATACAGTATAGTTTTTAATAATTTTTTATAAGACAATTATTTCAGCAAGATTTTCTATGAAACTTGGAATAATGCGAGTATGAAAAAAGAGATATTTTTATGTGCCATCAATAATATTTTGAGTGGTACTTGCCTAGAAGATTGTAAGTTTTGTACACAGAGTGTACGCTACCATGCCGATATTGAACGCTACAACTATAAATCTATTGAGACCATAGTAGAAGAAGCCAAACGGGCGAAAGCTCATGGAGCATTGGGGTACTGTTTGGTAACAGCAGGAAAAGGGCTTGATGATAAAAAGGTAGATTTTGTCGCACGAACAGCCCAAGCGATTAAATCTGAGGTAGATAACCTCAACTTAATTGCCTGTAATGGGACAGCTTCACGTGAGCAGTTACGCTACTTAAAAGAGCATGGTATTGACAGCTATAACCACAATTTAGAGACCTCAGAAGCCTACTATGAGACCATCTGTACCACACACGCATGGTCGGAGCGTTATGCGACCTGTGAAAGTGTCAAAGAGGTAGGGTTACAGCTCTGTACGGGGGGTATCTTTGGAATGGGAGAGAGTGCTGAGGATAGAGAATCTCTTTTACACTCTATTGCCTCTTTGAACCCTGAATCAACACCCCTTAACTTTTACCATCCTAATGAAGCGTTACCAATTAAGAGCAGAAATATTTCACAAGAAGAGGCATTGGCTATTGTTAAAAAAGCCCGAATGCTTTTGGGTGAAGGTAAACTTCTTATGGTGGCAGCTGGCAGAGAGCTTCTTTTTGAAGGGTGCGAAGAGTTAATGTTTGAGGCTGGTGCTAACTCTATGGTTATAGGAAACTATTTGACCACAGCAGGGGATGCTCCAAGTAAAGATAGGGAGATGTTAAAACGGTTGGGGTATGGTGTTGCAGTAACTTGCCATGACATCTGATAAAATCACTGCTATTTTAGCAGTCTCTTTGGTTTTGGTTTTATCTCCTCATTTCTCACGTCTAATACGCCTACCCACAGCACCTATTGAGATTATTTTGGGCTCTTTTCTTGCGATGTATGGGGTGATTAATATTGAAGATGAAAATTTTAAACTTATTGCAGATGTAGGTTTTTTGTATCTGATGTTCTTAGCAGGTTTAGAGGTTAATCTAAAATCTATTTTTAAGATGCCTAAAGTTTATATTATTCAATCCCTCTATTTTTTAGCCATTATGTGGGGGTTAGCTGTTATTTTTGGGTTACTTCTACATTTAGCTACTTTTGTCATGTTAACACTACCATTAATCTCCATTGGTATTTTGGCAACCCTCTCTAAAGAGTATGGTAAAGAGTTACGTTGGATTAAAATAGCATTTTTAGTAGGAACATTAGGGGAGGTGTTAAGTATTATGGCATTGACTGTTTTTGAAGCGTATTCTACCGTCGATACAGCCCAAGAATTACTCTCTAAAATAGGATTACTTCTTCTCTTTTTAAGTTTTATCATTCTTTTCTATTTGCTCTTTAAACGGCTCTTTTGGTGGTATCCTGAGTTTAAAAGTATCTTGATGCCCAGTAGTAAAACGGTTGATGGTCGTTATCAAGATTTACGATTAGCAATGGGTATTTTTTTTATCATGATAGCTATTATGATGAAACTTCATCTAGAGGTTGCCTTTGGAGCCTTTATTGCTGGGGTTTTTATTTCAACTTTTTTTCATCATAAAAAAGAGTTAGAGGAGCGAATGAGTAGTTTTGGTTTTGGATTTTTAGTACCTATTTTCTTTATCTATGTGGGTGCCTCTTTTGAACTACAAAAAATTCTAGTATCTGATATTCTTATTATCACGTTGATGTTATTGGTATTGATGTTTGGTATTCGACTGCTTGCTGGATTCGCTTTGTCTTTTATTATTGAAAAAGCTCAGGCTGTTATTATTGCATTTTCACTCTCGATGCCATTAACTCTTATGATTGCTGTAGCGACCATTGCAAAGGAGCATAGAAGTATTAATGTTATGGATTATAATGCTGTTATCTTAACAAGTATTTTAGAGGTGATTATCTCAATGATTATTATTAAACTGTTGGTAAAAAAGTAAGTCTACCAAGACTACCGAGCATCTGTCCACTCTAAGTACTCTTTATGGAGTCTGGCATTCTCTTTCTTAAGTACATATATTTCAGAGTCAAGTTGTGAGTTATTGTACTTTAATTTTTGTAAAACTTGTAAGGAGTGGTCTCCAAAAAGTAGGGTGGCAATATAGATACCCAGTATGGCAACAATCAAGGTTGTTGCCAAAAATACTTTAAAAGATAGCCCAATAAGCTCTTCAAGCTTCTCTATATAGGGTTGAATATCCTCTTGAAATGAAATACTCATCTAGTTAAAAATAGATGCTCCAAGATATTCAAACTGTCCTAGCTCACGCTCAATCTCTAAGAGACGGTTATATTTCGCGATTCTATCACTTCTCGCCGTTGAACCTGTCTTGATTTGACCTGTGTTCATGGCTACGGCGAAGTCTGCAATGAAAGTATCTTCACTCTCTCCTGAACGGTGAGACATTACACAAGTGTACCCATTTCTCTGTGCCAATCGAATCGTCTGCATGGTTTCCGAGACAGTACCAATTTGGTTTGGTTTAATTAAGATAGAGTTTCCAATATCTTTTGCAATCCCCTCAGCCAAAATAGAGACATTGGTTACAAACAAGTCATCTCCAACAAGTTGTACTTTCTCCCCTAGCTCTTCAGTTAAGATTTTCCAACCCTCCCAGTCATCTTCTGAAAGACCATCTTCAATAGAGACGATAGGATATTTCGCACATAAATCAGCATAGTAGGCAACCAACTCAGCTGAGGTTAACTCTCTATTTTCAGACTTAAGCACGTAAAGCCCATCATCGTTAGTAAGCTCAGACGCAGCAACGTCCAGTGCCAAGGCAATCTGTGTTCCCACTTCATAACCTGCCATCTCAATCGCTTTGACGATAACCTCTAATGGCTCTTCGTTACTCTTAAGGTTTGGAGCAAATCCACCCTCATCACCCACAGCTGTACTCTCGCCCATGCTGTCAACTACTTTTTTAAGGTGTTGGTAAATCTCAGCAGCAGCTTGAAGCCCCTCAGAGAAAGTGTTAAACCCTTTTGGAATAATCATATACTCTTGAAAATCAACTGAGTTGTTGGCGTGTTCCCCACCATTAATAATGTTAATCATTGGCACAGGAAGGGTCACGGCATTTGCCCCACCAAGGTAACGGTAGAGAGGCATATTGAGAGACTTTGCAGCAGCACGTGCCACAGCCATAGAGACACCCAGTACAGCATTTGCCCCAAGCTCACCGTAGTTCTCTGTGTCATCCAACGCTTTCATGGTGATGTCAACTTCGGCTTGGTTAAATGGTGAGAGACCAATTAAGGCATCAGAGATTTTTTCATTGACATTCTCACACGCTTGAAGTACCCCTTTACCCATGTAACGGTCGCCACCGTCACGAAGCTCTAATGCTTCTCTTTTTCCTGTACTTGCACCACTTGGTACAATGGCAGAAGCGACTGTTCCATCACTTAAACTTACTGTTGCTTGAACCGTAGGATTTCCCCTACTATCCATCACTTCGTTTGCTCTAACGTCATCAATAAAAATCATCATTAACCCTTAGTAAAAATATTGTGGAAATTTTAACATAGAGTTGCATAGAGATAAGCTTTTAAAATCTATATTTTAACTCCATACCGTAAATAGGTTCCGATATAACACCTATTCCCTTGCTATAATTAAAGAGAAAATCTAAGGAGTCTTCACCTCTGAGGGTCTTAGAGAGACCCAATGAGAGTGAAGAGCCAATATTTCGCTGATCGTTAATGGCAAACCCTAAACTGGCAAAGGGCTTCCATGTTCGGTTGAGGGTATATTGTCGAGCTGTACCAATGCTACTGGCAATTCCAAATTCAGAGAAGTCATTGGCAATATTGTTGGTGAAGTCATTATGGTTGAGGTAGGTGTTGAAGCTAATATCAGGATAGCCTGAACGCAGAATATAGTTAGCCGAGAGTTGTGTGGTCTCAGCCGTTCCTAGTGCTTCACCTTGCTGGCTCTCAAAGTGACTCTTTTTGTAGAGTAGCCCTACACTAATACGGCGTGAGAGGGCATCCGTTAGTGCGATACTTACGCCACTCTCTAACCCATTTTGTTCAAGTTGAGGGGTGAGGGTGGTTTTGTTTTGATATTTTGACTCAAGATTAATAGTGAATGAGCTGAGTTGGTAGCCAAGGTTGAGGGAGGCACTTAAGTAGTCGTTGGTTGCACTATGGGAAGCGACTTTTATATCCCACAGAAATTGCTCTTGGGTATTTCTAAGTGCAAACTCAAGGGATGTCTCTTCGCTGTTGGCTTGGTTGCTGTTTTGGTACTCGTAGTGCGTTAAGGAGAGTTTAGAGTTGATATTTTTGTAGAGTTTCCACTCATAAGCGACGTTACTCTCTTTTACATTGGTTATCTCAGAGAGATGATTTTTTGTGAGACTTACCTGACCATTTAAGTAGGAGTTGTTCAACATCTTGTCGTAGCTCTCATAGAGTTTTGTCTGTTCGGTAAGTGCTAAGTCTCTACTGACTTGCCGATATTCACTGTTGAAGGGGTTGGCTTTTAGCAAGGCACGATTCCAACGAGAAGCCAGTTGGTATTTTTTAAGAAGCATGGCTGCCATGACAGCAGGCATGCCTACTGACTCTTGAAGGGTAGGATTGTTTTCAAGAAGTGCTAACTCGGTTACAATGTTCTCTTTAAGCATACTATTTTTAGCATAGTTGTCAAGTAGAAACCAAAGATAAGATTGGTGTGTCTCAACCCTATTGGGAGAAAGCTCTAAGGCTTTGTTAAAGAAATTGAGTGCCAAGTTGAGTTGTTGGGTCTGAATATAGTAGTTGGCTAACAGTATATTGTAGTTAATATCTTTTTCAAATTGTATCTTTTGAGCAGGGGTTAATGTCTCGATATAGTGACCAAATGTCTGAAACCTCTTTTTCTCAAAAAGGTCATAAAAGAGTGCAAGAAGATAGTCATTTCGTTGGGTCTTCTCCCATGCTTGTTGGTAGAGGTAGCTCACTCTCTTGCCATCGGTTAGTCCTCTCTCTAAGAAAATGAGACGCTCATACCCCGTACTGTTAAGTTTGGCATATTTCTCATCATGCCAGAGTGCTTTATGTAGGTAGTGGTAATCTTTATGATACCACGATAAATCGACAAGAAATCGCTTCTCTTTTAATTTCTTTTCTTGATGAAGCTCTTTGGTTAAACGGTAAGCTTGTTTAAACTTTTTACCAGCAATAAGCCTCTTAATGGTTTTGGTTTGAAGCTCTTTATCGATGCCATAAAGAGAGGTATACGCCTCATAGAGACTAAATGCTTTTTCAAAATGGCTGTTATCAAATGAGAAATTAACAGCAGCAGCGTGTAGAGCTTTTTGTGGATGTTTGGCTAACGCTTGGGTAAAAAAAGTCTCTGCTTTCTCCATCTCTCCTGTGTAGTGGAAATAGGTTGAAAGTTTGTTAACAAACGGATAGTCCCCCTTGGTTACTCGCTGTTGGTAAATTTTTCCTAAAATCTCATAGCCATCATCTAACGAGGTGTGTTGAAGCAGATAGCGTTCATATTTACGCTCAGCATAGGTTTGGTACCCCTCAATATTAAGTGTGGTAGCCTCTTTAACTCTTCCTGACCATAAAGAGAATTGAATGGTTTTATCGAGATATTTCTGTTGGTGGTACTTGTTGTACGCAAAAGAACTCACCTCCAACGCTTTGTCTAGTTGAGAGTCATAAGTTAAGATATTCATCACCAGTTCAATACTCTTCTCATCGAACTTCTCAGCCATCTCATTAAAGAGTTGATAAGCAAAATGGGCAGACTCTTTAAGCTCACTGTTCTGTAGTAGCTTGTTGATAACCATGTAAATGTCATCACTGTTTAGCTCTTTAACCGAGACATAAGAGCGAACCAACGCAGTAATTGCTCCCTTTTTACGCTCTTTATTTTGACTCAATGAGTAGAGGGCTAGTTGAAAATATTTGACAATTTCAGCACTCTCAAAAGCGTTTAACATTAAGTTTTGAGTAATGGTAGCAGCTCTTTCATACTCATGGTGTGAGATAAGAGAGGCGATGGCATACTCTTGTAGCTGACTCTCTATCTCAGGGTAGTTGAGCAGGTCAATAAGCTGTCGGTAGGCATCCTCTTTGTAGCCCAGTTTCTCAGCAAGATAAAATCTAATTTTTTGAAGTTCATAATCAATCATGCTAGGTTGCTCTTGCATCAAATCTTTAAGAGAGTGATATTTTAGATAGTCATAATCAATATTGGTCGTCTCTGCATAGAAAAAGAGGATGTCTCTCTGCTCTTTGGTATAGTTATAGTAGTCTAAAAGACGCTTTTTTAACCTAGGCAGTAACCTCTTGTCTCCTGTCTTGAAGTAGTTGGTCTTCTCAAGTAGGTATTGCGTTTTATAGAGTTGAATAAGTGTCTCTTTATCATGAATGGTCTGTAGTAGCTCTTGGTTTAGGGCTAAGGCTTTTTGAAACTCTCCTATGTGGTCATACTTCTTAACCAGCATCATCTTTAGCTTGGTATTGTCAGGGTGGTAGAGCAACATACTCTCTAAGTAGTTAATAGAGAGGTTGGTATGCTTCTCTCCCTCCTCTAGGAGTAGCTCAATATCCCCTTTAGGAAAAAGCAGATAGAGTACAAAAGCAAAGACAACAATAACAGCAAAAATCTCTTTTAACGAGAGAATAGAGCTACTGGTATCATGGTTATTGACACTGGAATACAACGGTTACTCCTTTATATTTGTCAGATGCTAAAGAGAGCGTAGTTCCTACTCTCTTACTCTTTAGGGTCACGTCTGTATGAAAGGTACACCCATTTGGCAGGTAGAAGTTAGCTTCAAGTGGCATATTGGCTTTGAGGCTAAAGCTGTTGTTCTCCACACGCTCAACCCACCCATTGGCATCAATGAGGTAGGGATTGGTTTGATGCTCTGTCAAGAAGAGTTGATGTTTTTCTCGACGATCTAAGGTGACATAAGTAGCGTTGTTCTCATAGTTGTAGCCTGCCACTCCATAGCTTCGTTGCATATCAACCTCAATCTTTTTGTCAAAACGAACCGTTCTTAGGTGACCTCTGTTTCTAATCTCAAACCCATCCTCAATGTTAGCAAGGGAGGTACGGTAGAAATCTTGTCCCTTTTTAATATATTGAGAGGTGTAGAGTTTCGAGGTTCTCTGTTTGGCAACCCACTTGTAGACCATCTCTAGGGCATTAAAGGAGGCGAGTTTAGAGCCTGAGTATAGATGGTAGTAGAGGTCAATGGGTTTCAGCCGATAGGGTCGATTGGTCATCTTAAAGGTCTCGATAACATTACGAAAGCCCCAAAAAGGCCCTGTCCAGTCGTGAGTATAGACATTTTCATTCTGTTGACCTGTGTAGATTTGCCAATACTCCCCACGCTCAATACCAAATGCTGCGATGTAGCTCAGTGTTGGATGTTTTTTCTGCACGGTGGTGTCGCCCCCATTGAGTGTAATAATCCCTTGACGTTCGACATAGGCGAGTATCTCACGTGTCGGTTGACAATCTCCCGACCAGAAGAGAATCTTCTCTTTCTGTTTTGATTTTGGAGCAAAAGAGAGTACATAGTTGACACTGTCAATGGTCTCTCGTTGCAGACTAAAGTAGTAGCCCTTAATGGGAAGGTGCATATGTACCCCTATTTCAGGAGAAGCATTCTTTGGCATATTGGCACGTTTCCAAAAGAAAGGGTGTGAGAGGGTGTGACTGGCTGGTTCAATCCACGGAATTTTGTAGAGTTCTCTTGTAATACTCTCCATCCGTTTGGTCTTTTTAGGAAAGAGGTATCGCATCTCGCCCTCAATGAGGGAGATGGTGTGTGGAAATCTGTATTTATTGTAGATATGTTCGATGAGGTACTCAGTAGAGAGTAGCTCTTTTTGCATCCGTACGTGTTCAACGAATCCATCGCCATCAATGTGAATAAATAAGATTCGTCTACCTGCTTCTGTGGTGGGGTCAGGCATAGGAATCTCATCTAATCGAAGCGTCTCTTTTAAAAATTGGAAGGGGTTAATGCTCCAGTGGCTCACATTGTTAATGTCTACCAAAAAGGAGCTACTGAGGGCATATCCTCCCCACGGGGTGATGGCGATGGGGTGGCTCTTTTCTCCATTTTCATAATGGGTCTCTACCACAGGATGTCCACTCTCAGCGTGAATTAAACTGCTCTCAAAATCGACTGAGGCTGGAATCTCATAGGGGCTGTAGCCATTTTTGTAGAGGGTCTTAACATTGGCACTGAGCTTGTTGCTGTTGGTGGTAAGATTCAGGGCAAATGGTTTTAAGTTGTGACTATTTTTAGCAAAGATAAAGTTGTTAAAAAAGAGGAGTTTAATCCCCTTCTCTTTGAGCTGTCTGCTCCACTCAAAGATTTTATCATCATTTTTAGTTTTACCATTTGACCAGATAACCACCGAGTGGTATTTGTCTTCAACACGCTCGGGTAGCTCTTTAGTAGAGAGGTCATAGAGAATGGGAATGTAGCCAAAATGTTCCAATGGCATGGAGATGGAGAGGTGAACATCGGAGTAGATGGAGTTGTTGTCCTCAAAGGCTGAAGCGTTAAATAAAATAAGTACATTGCGTCGAATACGCTTAACGTCACACTCCCCTTGCTCTTGTAGAAGCCCATCGGAGACGTAGGGGATAATTCCTTGTTGTCTAATTTTTTTGGCAATCTGTTGACGCACTTGGGTTGATTTGTTGGAGTAGTCAATCGAGATGGCATCAAGTCCATACTTTTTGGCTTTTTTTAGGTTTGTCAGTAGCCAGTTGTAGTCATTTTTAGGCACATGAAGATAGCGTTTTTTAGCATGGTCATAACGGGCAATAAGACTCTCTGCCACCACAGCGTCAATCTCATTGTGAATCTCAGGTAACAGCTCAAATCCACGGTTGATAATCAGTTTTGATTGGGGGTATTTTTTGTGCAACTTATGGACAAACGCAATAAGGGCTTTCTGTTGAGATTTGAAAATTTTTCTATCTCTTTGGGTCACATGGTAGGCATCCATCGTGTCTAAGAAGAAGTTTCGGTAACCCTTTTGGTAGAGCGTTGCGATACGCTCAAAGATAAATGCTTGGTAGTCACTGTTGCGTAGGTCAGCAATGAGGGAGTTCCATGTTTTGTTTTTGGTGATGACCCATGATTTGTTGTAGGGTCTCTTGGTTTTTCTCCACGGCTCTATCTCGCCCACACTGACGTAGGCGACCATCTTGTCAGGGTAGCGTAGGGCATAGATATTGTCGATGGAGTCGGCTTCTACCACCACTTTGTCGTAGAAGCTAATAAAGCTGTCATCTATGTTTTTACTGTAGATAAAAGCGTATCGGGTGTCGGCGAAAAGTCCTGAAAAGAGTACCATGATGAGCAGTACAATTTTATTGCAACATAAAGGTTTGATAATCTAACTCCTGTAAAATTTTATTGAGGGTACGAATGGAGCTTACGAAGAGCGTAAGCAGAGCGATGCTGTAGCCATACCCGTAGAAGTAGGGCCCCATTTGGATGCTAATCCATGTGAGGAGGGCATTCATAATGACAAATGCCAACGTGTAGTAGAGTGCCTCTTTCTGTTTGTCCAAGTAGTAGAGGTATGCCAAAATAGACATGAATCCCAGTTGGAGCTGTACCCCAATTACATCGACATAGAATAGAGGCAGATAGAGTTTTGGGAGTACCAACATCTTAAAGATAGACTCAGCA
>Ga0256827_10000233_pt1 | contig 32878 bp, 28 predicted proteins | sample CV84metaG_FD_185977 | JGI IMG/M metagenome (GOLD analysis project Ga0256827, IMG submission 185977) | Hydrothermal vent microbial communities from East Pacific Rise, Pacific Ocean - CV84 | ecosystem: Environmental > Aquatic > Marine > Hydrothermal vents | place: Pacific Ocean: East Pacific Rise...
CTCTTTCAGAAGCTTTTGGATTCGTGGTGTTCCTGTATGCTCTATATCGGCATAGATCGCCTCTAATGTATGATACTCGTTGATAAGTTTAGATGCACCCTTTTGACCTATCCCTTTGACCCCTGGGACATTATCTGAGCTATCTCCTAATATCGACTGAAAATTGACAAAATCTCTAGGATGCACTCCAAATTTATCGATACAACCCTGTTCATCTATCACTCTTCTTTTGACAGAGTCATACATCTCTACTTTTCCATTCTCTATCATCTGATAGAGATCTTTGTCATGAGATACTATTCGGACTTTGAACCCTTGATCTTTTGCATTTTTGGCTACAGTTGCAATCACATCATCTGCCTCATAACCATCCTTGGAGAGAGAGGTAAAGCCCATCTCCCGTATCCAGTCAATAGCAATAGGTAGCTGTTTGAGGAGATCTTCTGGAGGAGTATCTCTATTGGCTTTATATTCAGGGTATATATCGTTTCTAAAAGTATTGCCTTTGCTATCTAATGCAAAGACTATATAGTCTGTGTTATGGTCTCTTCGTAAGCTATCAATTAGGTTTATAAATCCTGTCAAGAGTCCTGTAGGAAATCCTTCTGAATTTCGTAAGGGGGGCAGAGCAAAATATGAACGAAAAAAGAAGCCAAAAGTATCAATTATTGTGATTGTTTTCAAAGTAGTGCCTAGTTTTTTAGAAAGATTCTACCCTATTTCCCGTTATAGCCTAATTGAGATGGTTGATTATAAAGTAAAACTTATTTTTTTTTGCTATAATTTGTTTATAATAAATAACAAAGAAAAGGATATGTTATGAATAACAATATCATGCATGACCCCTACCTTAATACCGTAAAAAGAAGTTTGCAAGACAAATATTACAAAGAGAGAAACAGCAAAAAAAAAGAGACTCAACAAAATTTTTTAAGAAAAGAGATCCATATAAGCGACTACATCAACCTATCTGAAAATAGTATAAATACCCTACTCCTAATCACTTTTGTATTTCTACCCTACACTACAGGGATCGCTTTTATTTTTTTTGTCATTGCTCGTGCTAGTTTAGAGGTATTTGAAGGAATCAACTTAACAGACTATCTCGTCTATTGGGCGATAGGATATGAGATTTTGGCATCTATTTTGATTTTAATAATCATCAAAAGTGCCATTGGATTTAAAGTAAAATAACCAAGATTAACTTAAATATTAATTTAAAATAAAAAACAACATAAAATAACTTATTTATAAAAAATTTTATGTTATACTTATTTTGTAATAACATATAACATTACAAGATAAGGAGTGTTAAGATGAAAATTGATAATGGAAACAATCGACAAGAGAGAAGAAAAAAAAGAGTTGTTATCCCCATTGTATATTTTTTAGCAGAGATAACTCTTGGATGGCTCATACTCTCTATCGTAAACCTATCTTTTTATATAAAACAGTGGACAGTATGGAGCTACAGCGTTATGATTATTATCTTTTTATATAGTCTATCCAAAACATTTATGGTTTATAAAAGACAAAAAAAACTAAAAGCAGTATAATACTGCTTTACTTTAGCTCTTCTACTAGATATTTACCCGTATAAGATCCTCTCTTCTCATGAGTATTAGCTACCTCTTCAGGTGTCCCTGTAGAGATAATATCTCCCCCTCTGTTTCCACCCTCTGGACCCATATCTATAATATAATCTGCATTTTTGACCATATCGAGATTGTGTTCGATCACCACAACTGAGTTGCCTAAATCTACTAGATGATGCAATACTCCTGTAAGTCTATCTACATCGGCAAAGTGTAAGCCTGTAGTAGGTTCATCTAGTATATATAGAGTTTTTCCTGTATCTTTACGGCTGAGTTCTTTGCTCAGCTTAATCCTTTGGGCTTCCCCTCCTGAGAGAGTTGTTGCATTTTGACCCAATGTGATATAGTCTAATCCCACAGCCATCAGAGTTTTGAGCTTGATAGCAATAGCTGGAACGGCTTTGAAAAACTCCATCGCTTCAGTTACGGACATCCCCAAGACATCAGCAATTGATTTTCCTCGATAGAGAATCTCTAGCGTTTGAGCATTATAACGCGTACCATCACACCCATCACAAGAGACCAACACATCAGGCAAAAAGTGCATCTCTATCTTGATCTGACCATCTCCTGTACACTTCTCACACCGTCCACCTTTGACATTAAAAGAGAATCGTCCTATCTTATAGCCTCTAAGCTCAGCCTCTTTGGTCTTGGCAAAGAGCTTTCTGATCTCATCCATCACACCTGTATAGGTAGCAGGGTTTGACCTAGGTGTTCTACCTATTGGACTTTGATCGAGATAGATTACTTTGTCTACATGCTCTAATCCATTGATCTCTACTCCATCTACTTTGTTAACTTTTCGTGCATGATTGAGTACCTCTCGGGCTACAGGTAGCAGAGTCTGTAGAATCAGTGAACTTTTACCACTCCCACTTACACCTGTGATACAGACAAAGTTTCTCAGAGGTATCTTGGCAGATAGATTAGTAATATTATTTAGAGTTACATTGTTGATCTCTATCCACTCCTCTTGGGGTCTATCGTGAGGATAACTGATCTCCTTGTCTCCAAATAGATACTGAGCAGTAAGGGTTTTGGCTCTTTTCATCTTTTTGCCAGTTCCAGCAAAGACCACCTCTCCCCCAAACTTTCCAGCTCCAGGTCCTATATCTATCACATAGTCAGCTGACATAATTGTCTCTTTGTCATGTTCGACTACGATTACAGAGTTGCCTTTCTCTTGTAGAGATCTTAGAGTTCGGATCAACTTCATAGTATCTCTCTCATGCAGACCAATACTTGGCTCATCAAGTACATACATCACACCTGTAAGCCCCGATCCTATCTGAGAAGCGATACGAATCCTCTGAGCCTCTCCACCTGAAATAGTCCGTGCATCACGACTAAGAGTAAGATAGGTAAGCCCAACATCATGGAGAAAAAAGAGTCTCTCTCTTATCTCATTGAGAACCGAATCAGCAATCAACATCTGCTGTTCACTAAAATGAGAGAAGTTCTCTCTATTGGCAAAGTAGTTATAAGATTTCTCTATCGGCATATCTATAACATCTGCGATATTTTTCCCATCTATCTTTACAGCTAGTGATCTAGGACGCAGACGATGCCCTGCACATCTATCACATGATTTTTCGGTCATGTACTCTGACATATCCTTCTCATCAGAAAACATATCATGAGCAAACTTTACTACCCCTGGCCACTCTCGTTTGAGCTTGTGACGCTTCCAAGTAAATGAGACATCATTCCCTCCACCGTAGAGGATAGATTTTTTCTGATACTCCTCTAGTGAATCATAAGGTATATTGGTAGGGATTTCATTTTGTTCGCAGTAGGCATTGAGAAACTTGGTGTAGTAACTCTTATTGAAACCGTACATAATCCGTACAGCACCCTTTTCTACACTAAGAGAGGAGTCTATCACCTTCTTTAGATCTATCACATATCGGATACCTAAACCATCACAGAGAGGACAAGCCCCTTTTGGGGAGTTAAAAGAGAAACTCACAGGTTCAAGAGGCTCAAAACTTAGCTTACAATCAAAACAGGCTAGATGTTCGGAGTAGTGGATATGTTGACGATCCATTCCAAAATCTTTATAGTTTAAAATCTCTAGCTCCACCTCACCATAAGACTCTTTGAGGGCTTTCTCTACATCTTGCCCTATTCTATCTCTACTCTCCTCTTTGATTACGACTCTATCTATAACTACTTTGATAGTGTGTTTTTTGGTCTTAGATAGCTCTATCTCCTCATCGAGACGAACCATAACACCATCGATCATTGCCCTGACATACCCTTTGTGTCTCAGAGACTCCAACATGTCTGCAAATGACCCCTTTTTCTCTTTGACAAGAGGAGCCATGATCACCAACTTTACACCATCAGGGAGTTTTAGAACCTCCTCTATAATATCACTTGCATTCATAGAGGAGATCGGTTTGTCGCACTCATGACAGTGCTGTTTGCCTACTCTTGAAAAAAGTAGCCGTAGATAATCATAGATCTCAGTAATCGTCCCTACTGTAGATCTAGGATTTTTTGAAGTGGTCTTTTGATCAATAGCAATAGCAGGAGTTAGTCCCTCTATCTTATCAACCTCAGGTTTGCCTACTCTACCTAAAAACTGTCGTGCATAAGAAGAGAGAGACTCTATATATCGCCTCTGCCCTTCTGCATAGAGTGTAGAGAATGCCAAAGTTGACTTTCCACTTCCACTTATGCCAGTGATCACAACTAGCTTGTTTTTTGGAATGGTAACATTTATATTTTTTAAGTTATTTTCTCTTGCCCCAAAGACCTCAATTTTATCATTTTTCATCTATTTATCCTAAAAACATTTTTTTTATCAAAATAGAGAGAGCAACACCATACATAATAAGCAGATATAGTTTATGCTTGGATGATGAAACATGATCTTTGAGCCATACTCCAAAATAGACCCCAACAAGAGAAGCTACTGCCACATAAATCCCTTTTCCCAAATCGATATGACCTACAGTTAGGTGGCTAATAAGCCCTGCTATAGAAGAGAACGCTACAAAAAATAGTCCAGCACTAACTGCTTTTTTGATAGGATAGTGTAAAAAACCAGCCAAAATAGGAGTCAACAAGATAGAACCACCTACACCTAAACTAATAGCAAATATACCTATTACCATACCTACAGAGAAGAGAACCATAAAATTTAGAGTTTTGACAACACCATCATCTTTTGGCTTAGCAGAAAAGAGTCTAAATAGAGCAAAAATAAGTAGAGATATAAAGAGATACTCCAATATAGTACTAGGAATAAGCGTAGATACATAGGCTCCAATAAATCCACCTATAAATCCGCCTACACCAACCCAGATACCCTCACCCAATACCAATGAACCCTTTTTGTGATTGAGATAAGAGCCGTAGATAGAGCTAAAAACCATCTGTACAATAGAGATACCAATCGCTGTCTTGATCTTAATACCTACTAACATCAAGATAGGAATCAAGATCATCCCTCCACCAATACCAAAAAAACCCGAGAGCGTTCCAACTAATACACCAATCAAAATCAATATTATTTCCATATATGTCCTATCATCTATCTTATTATTTTGGATGGATTATAACATTAATATGATGTCAAGTTTATTGTCTGATCACAAAAAAGGTAGTTTAATTAAGATAATATTACTCTTAATTACAAAAGTTAACTAAGTTCTTTTTTATTATATTTTGTTTAACCATAAAAATTAATTCAAATTACATATAGGTTTCACATCTTTTTTTTGTTAGAATTAAAAAATCCAATTAAAATCTAACAAAGAAAAGGAACAATCGTGACAAACACTGTAGAAATTATACAAGCAGAACTCCCAAAATACGCAGGTCTTACAAAATCAGAAAAGAGCTATGGACTCTCTCATCTTGACGAATGGATACCTGAAAATGGGCATCTTGATACACTTATTGAAAAATTTGCAGAGAAATCATTGGACATTAGACCTTTTTTAGAAAAAATCGAACTTCTAAAATAAATTCACATTTTTTCAATAATTCCTCAAACAAAAAAGAATTATTATTAACACTATATGTTAATAAACTCTTTTTTATAAGTAAATTTTATTAAATAATAAAATAGAGTCTAATGATAGCTATTGTAAGCTATCATCACTGATTTTTTTTACTACCTCATATTTTGGTAGTTGTAACAATAGTGGCTTGGCATCTCCTTTAAGCCACTTCAACACCGTGACAATCTCATTCTCTTTCATAGCTGTACACCCTGCTGTACCCCCTCCTCTATTACTTGCAATATGAATAAAGATACATGAACCTGAATTTTTGATCTGCTCAGGATTGTGATTGACAGTGATACCATATTTGTAGAGACTATTTTTGAGCCTCATATACTCAAAACTCTTGTAATCTTTTTTGACTTTAGTACTATCTACAATCTGATTGTACCATTGAGATCTGCTATCATCTACACAGTGATCTGTTCTACTATAGACGCTATATGGGAAATCTATCTCAAATTTTCCATATCCAAAACCATTACCAAGTGTAAAAAGTCCTGCTGGAGCTTTTCCATCTCCCTCTTTTTTGATATATTTTGCATCTTTTGGGATAGTGTGCAGTCCAAGTCCCCACCCAAGACCATTTCTTCCTAAAACTATCGGGACAAATTTTCCAACTTTTTTCCAACCTTTTTCTGATCTTTCGTAGCGTTGAAGTATGCCATCTTTGGTATTCCAATCTTTGGTTGTGACCATTAAAAGCTGTGAAGAGTCAGCAGGTATAGTTATGTAACTGCTCTGTTGAACATCATACTCTTTTGCAATAGCATCGTTGGTTGCAGGTGTTGCATTGCTTTGACATGCACTAAAAAGTATAAAGCCAAAAGTTAATATAGATAGTGTTTTCATAAATGTGTTATAATCCTTTTTTATTTAAATACGAGGAAAAATCATGGAAAATTTAGGAGTTCTCTCCGTTCTTATCCCACTCTTTATTATCATCATGGCAATTATAACAAAAGATGTGGTAGTCTCACTACTCTCTGGTATATTTTTAGGGGAACTTATTATCCACCACTTCAATCCACTTGAAGCAATCATAGCTCTTCTCGATGGATTTGTAGGACTTTTTGCAGAGGGATGGATCACCAAAACTGTACTTTTTGCACTACTTGTAGGAGCAATAATCAAGCTCATCACAGATAGTGGTGGAGTAGAGGGATTTATCAACTATCTATCACGCAAACAAAAAAATATAGACTCCCCTAAAGGAGCATTGTTATTGGCATATTTTTTAGGAGTTGTAATATTTATAGAGTCCTCTATCACAGCACTTGTAGCTGGGACTGTAGCCAGACCGCTATGTGATAAAAATGGAGTAAGTAGAGAGAAACTAGCCTTTGTATGTGACTCTACATCTGCTCCTATATGCTCCTTGATACCCTTTAATGCATGGGGGGCTTTACTTTTGGGACTGGTTCTTACAGCAATAGAGAGTAAAGTGATCACAGGAGAGGCTCTTCCTCTACTTATAGAGTCTATTGTTTTTAACTTCTACTCATGGATTATGGTTCTCTTTGTCCTAGCAGTGATACTATTTGATATAAATATCGGTGCAATGCGTCACGCAAAACCTCATAAACTAGAAAAGAGTAACATCGATCTAACAAATAGAGAAAAATCTCCTCTTCTGATGATACTTCCTATTGTGGTTCTTATTATTATGGTTCCTATATCTCTATACTATACAGGTCATGGAGATATATTAAAGGGGAGTGGATCGACTTCTGTCTTCTACTCAGTTATCACTACTCTAATATTTATATACCTATACTATATCATAGGTGGTCACCTAAAACACAAAGAGTACTTCAACTCACTATACGCAGGAGTATCAGACATGATTCCTATTGTACTTATCTTGATTTTAGCATTTCTTATAGGTAATGTCATAAAAGATCTAGGTACAGCAAAATATCTTGCAGAGATAATGGATGGAAATATCTCCCCTGCACTGATACCTTTTTTGGTATTTTTGGTCTCTGCATTGACATCTTTCTCTACTGGTACAAGCTGGGGTACATTTTCTATTATGATGCCAATAGGATTGGCTTTGGGAGCTAACTTTGATCTATATACACCATTAATGATCGGTGCTGTCATCTCTGGAGGTATATTTGGAGATCATGTATCACCTATCTCTGATACGACTATTATATCATCTATGGCAAGTGGTTGTGATCATATATCTCATGTAAAAACACAAATACCGTATGCTCTCGTATCTGCTGGAGTTGCAGGAGTGCTTTATCTGATTATGGGTGTGATCGTTTCATAATAAAGAGTATGGACATCAATCCATACTCTAATTTAAAACTCAACTGATGATAGCTTATAATTTATTTTGAAAAATTGAAGATTTAAAAGTGGCTCCGAATGCTGGATTCGAACCAGCGACCAAGTGATTAACAGTCACCTACTCTACCGCTGAGCTAATTCGGAACATATAAAAAAGTATAAAAGTGGCTCCGAATGCTGGATTCGAACCAGCGACCAAGTGATTAACAGTCACCTACTCTACCGCTGAGCTAATTCGGAACATTTCCACATGTTTTTGTGGAGTGCGATTATAGACAAAAAACTCTTTGATGTCAAGAGTTTTTCTATTTTTTTAGCTAGAAATTACAAAAAAATCATATCCACTGCTATTATGCAAAATAATCTGTTTATTTTTAATTAACTCTTTCAATATTATTTTACTTTTATTATCAAATAAAACATTTATATCATCCTGAGTCAAAGGTCTCTTTTTTATAGTGTCTAAAATATCCTCTCGACTATAAAAAGATGGTTTTTCTACTACCTTTTTACGAGAAGCAATATGTATAGGTAGAGAGCTATCAAAACGAAATGAAATCTCCCTTAGCTCCTCATAACTCAAAGCCTCTACTCTATATGCTGGTGGTCTATCTATTGTACCTATATCAATACGAGTAGGATTCAACTCCAAGAGAAAGCTATTTAGAGCTTCAATCTCCTCTTTTTTGTCATTAATTGTCTTTACTATTAGCACCTCTATAATGAAAGCTTTATTAAATTTTGATCTAAAATCTAACATCCCTTGCTTAATATCCGATACAGAGATCCCCTGATGTGACCGATCTAGTCGATTTAGACATCTGTCTGTTGCACAATCCAAAGAGAGTTTAACTGTATCAAATCTCATCAGTGTATCTTGTACTTTTAGATCTGAAATAGTACTACCATTAGACAGTATAAGTGTTTTAATCTCCCCTTTTATCTTATTTATCTCATCTATCAACTCTAATAGATGAGGATATAGAGTCGGCTCACCGTTGGCTGTGATAGTGATGGCATCTATATCTTGATGATTTTCTAAAGAAGTAGATAGTGCATTGATAATCTCCTCTACAGAGATCACATCCTCATAAGACCCCATTGTCTTTGCAGGATCTAGCTCACAATATAGACAGTCAAAATTACACTGTTTTTTAGAGGGACTCAGATCAATCCCTAGTGATTTACCGAACCGTCTGGAGTTTACAGGACCAAATATAATATTCATTTTTTGCCTTTATTAAATATTCGCTGGATTATATCTAAGTTAATTAAGGGTTATAGTATATAAATTAAATTGATGATTCTAATGCGTCCAGTATGATTAAAAAAAGATTAATTATAAAAAATATGTAAAAAAATATATAAAAGTCATAATTTTATCAAAAAAAAAATGCTATAACTTGATATTTAATTAATTTTTTTGATATTATAAGAGTATAAATCAATTAAGGGAATTAAATGAATAATTTTATACAATATTCAACTATTGCACTAGCAGCACTAATTTTGAGCACAACAGCTCAAGCAAATGAGGAAAAAGTCGTAACTGAACATGCAAAACATGAGAAGCATGAAACACACGCAAAGCACTGGGGATACATGGGAGATGTAGGACCTAGCCACTGGAGTGAAGTTAATACAAAATTCAATATGTGTTCAGAGGGTAAACAGCAATCACCAATCAATGTTGTAGCATCAAAAGATAGCGATCTAAAAGCACTTGATCTTCAATACAAAACAGGATCAGAGAGTATCATCAACAATGGTCATACAGTTCAAGTAAATGTAAAAGACGGTAGCGTTCTCAAAATTGATGGTGCAGACTATAAACTAAAGCAGTTTCACTTTCATGTACCAAGTGAAAACAACATCAATGGTAAAGCATATCCACTAGAAGCTCACTTTGTACATGCTACAGATGATGGGAAACTAGCTGTTGTAGCAGTTATGTTTGAAGAGGGTGAAGAGAATCCTGTACTAGCAAAAGCTTGGAAAAAACTTCCTAGCCTAAAAGTAGGTGAATCAACAAAATGTGGTCTAACTGCTGATGATGTAAAAGCGATTATGCCTAGCAATAAAGATTATTATAAATTTATGGGTTCATTGACCACTCCACCATGTAGTGAAAATGTAAAATGGCATGTATACAAGAATGCTATGTCAGCATCAAAAGAGCAGATTAATGCATTCTTTAGTCTATTTAGTTTTCCAAACAATAGACCTGTTCAAGCAACAAATAAAAGAGAGATTGAAGAGTAGAGAGTATACTATCACTTTAAAGGGCAGAGAAGATTCTCTGCTCATGCATATAGATAATTGATGAAAATCATCAATTTAATTTACTCAAGACTCCTCTTTATAACTTTTTTTAAAAAAATTATATAAAGAATCAGTTTCAAATAATATAACTTGATATTTGATTACTATTTTTGATAGAATTATTATATAAATTCAATTTAAGGGAAATAGATGAACAAACTTATACACTACTCTGCTATCACACTTGCTACACTAATTTTAACAACAGGATGTACTCCATCAGCAGGAGGAGCAAAACATGCTGATCATCATACTAAACATTGGGGATATAATGGAGAGGTTGCACCTTCACACTGGGGAGAGCTTGATGAAAAATTTCATATGTGTTCAGAGGGTAAACAACAGTCACCAATTGATGTTATAGCCACGACTGATAGTGAACTAGCAAAACTAGCTCTTAGCTATAAAAAAGACGCGAAAGGTCTTGTCAATAATGGACATACAGTACAAGTTAATATTGTAGATGGTAGTACACTCACACTAGGATCAGATGTATATACACTCAAACAGTTTCACTTCCATACACCAAGTGAAAATCATCTAAATGGAAAATCATATCCACTTGAGGCACACTTTGTTCATGCAACCAAAGATGGTAAACTTGCCGTTGTCTCGGTCATGTTCCAAGAGGGATCAGCTAATTCGGCACTCAACAGAATCGTCAAAACATTTCCCTTAGGACTAAACAAAGAGCAAAAGATTGAACTCTCATCTGACTATATTAATGTAATGTTCCCATCAGACATGTCATACTATAAATTTATGGGTTCTTTAACCACTCCACCATGTAGTGAACAGGTCAAATGGTTTGTTATGAAAGCACCAATGAGTGCATCAAAAGATCAAATAGCTAGTATGCACACAGAGATAGGTCAAGATAACAATAGACCAATCCAACCAAGTAATAAAAGAAAAATAGAGGAGTAGAGTATTTATTTTGTACTTTAGGAGGCAGAGAAAACTCTCTGCCCCTCTATATAGACCTCTCGTATACTATTTTGTTCTAATCGATAGATAATTCGAGAAAGAATCTCTTCTGAAGTACTGTACTCCTCAGCCATCTCATTGAGATGCATATAGTCTATCAGCACAAAATCTGCTTTCTTACCTATCTCTAAACTTCCTATTTGATCATCCATATTTAGAACCTTTGCTCCTCCTAGTGTAGCGAGATAAAAGGCTTCAACTATAGTAATAACTGATGAACTATTAGAAAAGTATGAGAGTGTTTTAGAGTTCTCTATCGCCTCTCTCATCTCATGGATTATCGATAAACTGTACCCTCCTGCGACATCTGTACCTAACCCTATATCAATACCTCTATCCATATATTTTTTTAGTGGCATAATCCCACTTCCCAAAAATCGGTTTGAAGTAGGACAGTGTGCTATCTTGGTTTGAGTATCTATGATCATATCTAGCTCAGATTGAGTTAGATGAATAGCGTGTGCCATGATGCTTTTTTGACCCAATAGTTCTGCTTGGTTATAGAGGTCTGTATAGCTTATAGAGTTAGGGAAAAGCTTCTGGACAGTAGCTATCTCATCTTGGTTTTCTGATAGATGAGTCTGTATATATAGATCTCTCTCTTTGGCTATAACTCCTACCTCTCTCATCAGATCAAAAGAGCAACTGATAGCAAAACGAGGGGTAAATATATAGAATAGTCTGTTGTTATAGCCATGCCACTTCTCTATAAGATCTAGTGACTCCTGAATCGATTTATCACTCTCCTCTATAAGAGAATCAGGACTATTTTGATCCATCATCACCTTACCGATAAAAGCCCGTATACCTATCTTTGAAGCTACTTCAAATGCTATATTGGTAGCTGATTTATGGGTGGTGACATAGGTAACTGTTGTGGTAGTTCCATTTTGAAGGCAATCTCTAAAAAAGATCTCAGAGGCTCTCTTTGCAACATTATCATCAGCAAATCTTTTCTCTCTAGGAAAGGTATACTTCTCCAACCAAGGGAGAAGACTCTTCTCCCCAATACCTGCAAAGGCATATTGAGGAAGATGATTATGTATATCTACAAACCCTGGAACAATAGCATATCCTGATAGATCTTTGAATTGATAGTCATGATATTTTTCTCTTGGGTCTTTAGAAGATATATCTAAAATAATCCCATCCTCTGAGACCACCATAAAGCCATCTTGGTAGCTCTTCATGGTCTTCTCTTTGGTAGGAGTAAGAAGAAGTGATTTGTATATAATTGGGGCTACTTGTAACCCTTTACATGGTGTTCACTCTTGTACTTTTTGACATTTCTATCATCAGTCACAATATCAAAAAGCTCTTTGATTGCATCAACCCTTTTTGTTGAGTTGATCTCAGAAGAGCATCTACGCAGATTTTGAGTAGCATCATGGAGAAAGCGATTGAACATCTGCTCTGCCATCTTATGCATATTGGCTTCATACTCTTTGGGTACAAAACTCTTTTTGATCGCACGATCTAGCTCTTTGATTATCGCATCATTGGCTTGAAGTCGCATATTTTTGATCACAGGCTCGATAGACAAAGCACGAAGCCATTGGTAGAACTCTACTTTATACTTCTCTACAATATCCACGGCTCTATTTGCCTGTTCCTCTTTGAGTGCATAGTTCTCTTTTGAGATAGTTTTGAGATCATCTATCCTAAAGAGTTGTAGCTTCTCTAAGCCCATATCATCTATATCTCTAGGTATTGCCATATCAAACCAGACTCTATCAAGAGTATCACCCTCTATCATATTTGGTTTTATGATAGTATCTTTGGATGAAGTAGCAGAGAAGAGCAGTCTATAACGATTTAGATATTTGTGTAGATTATCCATCGTATCAAACCTGACATTATCACCTAGCTCTTTGGCTATCTCCTCTATCTTATCTCTATCTCGCCCAAGAAGCAACAGGTCACAATCCAAACGAAGAAGATTCTTTGCCGCGATCAGACCCATCTCTCCAGCACCAATGATCACGGCTGTCATACCTGAAATATTATTACCATATATCTTGTGAGCTTGGGTAACAGCTACAGATGGTATAGAGATAGGGTGCTTGGAGATATTGGTAACATTACGAACCTCTGCGGCACACTTTACAGCATAAGAGACCACACGGTTTAGCTTACGATTGGCTGTTTTGTTCTGAAAAGAGAAACGGTAAGCATCTTTGACTTGTCCTGTGATCTGAGACTCACCAATAACGATTGACTCCAAGGAAGAGACAACAGAAAATATATGCAAAATAGCTTCTGCATCATCGTATCTTCCATCCATCCCCTTCAACTCATGAAAAGTCAAACCAGATTTAAGACTCAATAGCCCTAAAATAGCGTGATAACTTGAAAAGCTATCTTTGGTAGAGACTACTATCTCTACTCTATTACAAGTAGAGACAATATATGCCTCTTCAATAAAATCAAACCCTGTAAGCTTCTCAAGCATCTCTTTTTTATCATTATCAGTAGAGAAGGCTAACTTCTCTCTAACAATCTGCTCACAGTTTTTATGGTTAAACGATACCACTTGATATGACATTTAGAACTCTCTTTCTATCATCGCTTTAGCTATATTGGAGAGATCTTTTTCACCTAAACTCTCCATAGAAGCTATTGATTTAACTATCAACTCTTTTGCTTCTGCATAAGATTTTTCAATAATATTATATTTTTGCATTGCTACTTTAATCCACAATGCCTCATCTTCACTCAACCTCTTGCGATGCAGAGAGACTAGATATACTCTATCCTCTTCTGCTAATACCTCATAGAGATAGATATATGGTAGAGTCACTTTACCCTCAACAAAATCATGCAGAGCAGGTTTTCCCAAGGTTTGACTATCCGCCGTAATATCCAAAATATCATCTATCATCTGAAAAGCAATCCCTAGATTGCATCCATATTGACGATAGGCTACTCTTGGTTTCCCTGCCAAGATTGCACCAGCTTCGGCACTCGCTTCCATCAAAGATGCTGTCTTCTGATATAGCATCTTTAGATAAGCATCTCGATTGGTATGAAAGCTCTTAGATAGCTCCACATCTGCCAACTCTCCAAGGCTAAGTTGTACAACAGCATTGGAGATCACTTTAGCAACTTCACTAGATATACTCGTCAACTCAAAAAAAGCTTTAGAGTAGAGTATATCTCCTAACATAATTGCCGTTTTATTGCCTCTACTAGCATTTACAGAGACTTTACCTCTTCGTGTATTGGCATCATCTATCACATCATCATGAAGCAGACTTGCTGCATGAATCATCTCAACAGTCGCAGCAGTTTTCACTACCCTCAAATCACTACCAGCAATCTTTAAAATCAACTTTGTTCTAAGTCGTTTACCATGCGGTAGATTACGATAGAGTGATGATACATAAGCATCATCAAGCTCAGAAATATACTGCTCTATCTTTCTCTCAACGGCATCTATCACCATTTTGTCCTTAATTAAATCTCTACGATTACTCACATTGAGTAACGATATTACCTACAAGCTCTATATACAAGCTATTTGTTCTGTCATCTAACTCAGGATCAATGACCATTGCTCTCATAAGCTGTTCATGCTCCTCTTCGAGACCTCTCTCTTCGAGAATTTTCTCTGCAATTGCAAAGCGTCTAAACATCTTATCGATCTCCATCTCTACTATATTTTGATTGGCTGTTTTAGCAATCGCAAAATAGTTACTCTTCGGTGTTCCTACGAACGCGTCGTCTTCATCATCAAAAATGTTCATTTTTGCTTCTCCATATCTTAAAATCGATTTCATTATATCGAATGAGAAGTTAAACTATATTGTTATTATCGCTATAAAGCAAAATGATATTCTTTTAATAAAATTTGTTACTTAAGTACCTAAATTTTTCTCCTATAAAATTTTCTTCTAAAAAAAGTTATTATACTAAATATCCCCCTTTTACCCTCTGCATCAACCCGATAGATTACCGCATACATTAGAGGGATAAAGTAGAGGTTTAGCACTGTAGCCCAAGCGATTCCAAACCCTAAACTGATAGCCATCGGTTGTAATATCAAAGCCTGTCCCGATGCAAAAAATATGAGAGAGGAAAGTCCCAATACAGTTGTCACAGAGGTCAATATGATAGGTCGAACACGAGAGAGTGCCTCTTTGAGTATCTCTTCATAATTTTTGGCTCGGCGTACAAAGGAGAGCATAATTAACCCATCATTGACAACCACTCCTGCCAAACCAATAATCCCCATAATCCCTGGCATGGTCATATTGATACCCATCACCTTTGTACCTACTAGCGTCCCAAAAACAGATAGAGGAATAATCGAAAGGATAATAATCGGTTGAATAAAAGAGTTAAACATCCAAACTAGAGTAATAAAGATAAGAAAAACTGCAATAATTGATGCCTCTTTCATCTCTTCTTTCATCTTGTTATTCTCTTTCTCCTCCCCTTTTACAATGAGCTTTACTCCACTCTCTTTTAGTCCTTCGAGTAGTGGTTTTATCTTCTCCATAACCTCTGTTGGGACAATAACTTTTTTGTCTACTCTTGCAAAGACAGATTGAACCTTCTCTCCATCCTCTTTAAAGATACGAATAAGGCTTTTTTGGTAATAGAAGTCGCAGACATCACGAATAGCAACTACTTTTCCTTCAGGTGTTGTCAACCTAAAGTTCTCTATACTCCCTCGTTCATCTTTATATCTATCCTCTACTTTAATACGAACCAACCCCTCTTGATTGAAAGCTTTAGCATACTCACCTTTGAAAAATGACCCTCGCAGAGCAGAGGTGATAAACCCTTCACTTAAACCTAATGACTGCCCATACTCATTGACGCGAAGTTTTAGCTCCAACTCCCCCTCATTAGCATTGTCACCAACATCATGTACCCCCTCTATCATCGATAGTTTGGCTTTTATATTGGTAAGAGCAAGATCTAAAGCCTCTGGATCAGAAGAGGAGAATCCTATCTCTATATCATTGCCAACAATCCCTGTCTGTTGAGCAAATACAGCAAACTCTTCAAAGATTTTTTTATTATCTATCTTCTTTTCGATAATCTCTTTGAGTATCTTATCGCCTATCTCTCCAACCAAATCATGAGCTTTCTCTTCTCGTATCATATCACTACCATCATACTCCAAAGAGAATAGTGGATTGATCATCTTATCAAAAAAATTTTCAGGTGCTTTTTCATGTAGATTTATAATAATCTGAAAAAGGTTATCTCCTACATCAGTGGTCATATCAGCATTCATTCTAAAACCAATTACAGAGGTAATAGAATCAACAGTCTGATTCATATCTAGCTTCTCCATGAGAGCTTTTTCGACCATAGATAGATAAGCTTCTGTCTCATCTAACTCATTGTTGATATTGACCTTGCCGTTGATAAAAACCTGCTGAACATCAAACTCAGGAAACATCTGAAATTTTGTTACCTTTGCCATAGATATAGTCCCAATAAAAATAGCTACTACAATAAGGATCAGAGAGCTTTTTTTAAATCTCAATAGGGAGTTCAATATAACTCTGTAAAAGCCATTTACAAATCTCCACAAACCAGTAGTCTCCTCCTTGCTATGATCTATTTTACCTATAGAGAAAAACTCTTTGGCATGAAGAGGAAGAAAATAGAATGCCTCAAAGAGAGAGCTAATAAGTAAAATAGAGATCATAATAGGTAGAACTTTCATGAACATACCCATCTTTCCTGTCATGATAAGAAGAGGTAAAAAAGCAAATACAGTAGTCATAGTCGCAGTCAAAATAGCAGGAAACATCTCCACTGCTCCATCGATAGAGGCATCTCTTGGTGATTTGCCCATCTCGATATGACGATAGATATTCTCTGCCACTACAATAGCCTCATCAACTAGCATTCCCAGAGCTATCAATGCCCCCAAAAGAGTCAACATATTTAGACTATATCCTATCTTGTCAGCAAAGATAAGCGTAATCATGAATGAAGCAGGAATACCTATCCCCACAACTAGAGCTATTCTAAAGTTGAGTGTCAAAAAGAGTGCAAACATTACAAGAATAAGACCAAACAGAATATTTGAAGAGACTAGATTAAGACGGTTTTTGATCCAAGTAGATGTATCTGCATAGGCTTCAAATGAGATCTCACCTTTATACTTTTTTGTATATTCACTAAGGACAACTCTAATCTCTTTTGCTAGGGCGATGGCATTTCCTTCGCTATTTTTGGTGATATTCAGAGAGATATTTTTTTTGCTATTAAAGTGAGAGAGCTGTTGAGGATCAGCTAAGTCAAAACGAACCTCTGCAATATCCTCTAAATAGAATCTTTTGCCATTGACAGAGAGCAGAGTCTTCTCTAACCTCTTTTTTGTCTTCTCCCCATTAATAGTAGAGATATAGAGGTGGTTACCCTGCTCTTTGACTGTACCCACAGGAAAGATAGATGAGATAGATGAGATAGCACTATAGACAGCACCTTTGGAGAGTCCAAAGGCATCTATCTTCTTCTGATCAAGTATAATCAATATCTCTTCATCAGAGTCTCCACGAATACTAATTCCGTTGAGATTACTTATCATAGAGAGTCTACTTTTTAGATCATCTGCAACCTCAATGAGTCTTCTATCACTAACATCTCCTGAGACAGCAACCAAGAGAAGAGGATAGTTATGAATCTTGACTTTGGCAACAGGCTCTTCCATATCTGCTGGTAGATCTCTCTTGACATTGGCTATAACATCTTTGACATCACCCAAAACAGTCTGAGAATCATCACCTGTTTTTATATCAGCTACGATACTAAACATACCATTTTGAATTGTTGAGTAGATAGTATCGATCTCAGAGATAGATTTTAGGTCATCTTCTATGGTTTTGACTACCATTTTGTCCAAAATATCACCACTTGCACCTACATATCCTCCTGTGATGGAGATCTTATCAAGTGTAGAGGCAGGAAATATCTCTTTTGCAATATTTTGATAGGCAAAAATAGACATGATAGCCATAAAGATCATAAAGATATGATTTAATACTGGTCGATCTATTGCAAACTCAAGAAACCTTCTAATCATAAACTCTATTCCGTCTCTTGCATAAGAACATTCTCTCTGTACTTAATATCTTTGAGCTTATATTTTATAATAGTCTGCTCTTCTCTAAGAGTTTGAGCTATATTTTGATAATGGGCTATCTCCCTACTCTCATAATATATCTGATTATCCAGATATATATTTGGTAGAGTCAAAAGAAGTATCAAAATCATAAATATAACACTAATAAGCATCATACTCATAGTGATTCCATTTTCCTCTCTAGCTCTCTTTCTAATACGAGTTGACATAATAAGCTATCCTTTAAATATAAATGTTCTCAACTTAGCAGATCTGGAACGAGCATTGATCTTTAGCTCATCTTTAGAAGCTACAATTGGTTTTCTCACTAGCATCTTGCCCAAAGCATGATTCTTGCCACACTCACACCTCATCGCATAGGGATCACATATACATGCTGTTACCCACTTTTTGTATCTATTTTTGACCAATCTGTCTTCAAGAGAGTGAAAAGTGATCAAAGAGACTATCGTCCCTTTTAGCTCTCCATCTTTTGCCTTTTGTTCCAATATATCCAATAGCTTCTCTATCTCTCCAAGCTCATTGTTTACCTCTATTCGTATCCCTTGAAAACTCAGTGTTGCAGGGTGAATTTTACCACCTCTAGGAATTATGGAACATATAATATCAGATAGAGCTTTAGCACTTATGATCTCCTCTTTGCTACGAGCTTCAACAATTGCACCTGCTACTTTACGATATGATCTTACCTCTCCATAGTGGTTTAAGATATACTCCAACTTCTCTTGGCTATACTCATTGACCACCTCATAAGCACTTAGCTTAGCTGTTGCATCCATTCTCATATCAAGATTTTCACTCTCAAAACTAAAGCCTCTCTCCATCTTATCTAACTGTAGAGAAGAGACCCCAAAGTCTGCCAAAAGTCCCACAATTGGACTCTCTTTTAACTGAGGTAGGATTGTAGCAAAAGTCCCTTTATAGAGACTACTTCTCTCTTGAAAATTACTCAAGCTATCTTTAGAAAAAGCTAGTGCCTCATCGTCTCTATCTATTCCAATATGTAAGATACCATCATACCTCTCTAGCATCGCCAAAGAGTGTCCTGCATACCCTAAAGTACAATCTACAAAATATCCTGATTTAATCTTTTCAAAACCTGCCAAAACTTCATTGAGTAGTACAGGAGTATGGGGTCTGTTCATTATCTGCCTTTTGTATAATTATTCATTAAGATGATATAATACCAAAATTAATAATAACAAAAGGTAATTTTGTGGATTCCTACCTCATCAATCAGATCAAACCTATATCTCACTCTATGTTTCAGAAAAACTACTTTGGTGTATTTCATGGCTCAATATCAGCTAGAACTTCCGTACACTCCTTTATTATCAACAAAAAAGAGACTATCCTAGATGAGATAGATCAGAGCTGTTTTATACAACTCAACTGTTCAATAACAAAAGACTATAGATGGAATGAAGCATCAACAGATGTAAGAATTCATGAGAAGATATATAAAGCATTGCCAAATGCAAAATATATATCTTATACTATGCCTCCCTATGCAACGGCTTACTCTTTGACACACGATAGAGTAATACCAAAAGACTACTATGGACATCAAGAGTTTAGAAGAGGTGTAGTGATATATGATCCCAAAGATTTTTTGAACTGGCACAAGAGAGCCTCCAAAGAGATAAGCCTATTTTTTCAAAATTCACAAGAGCATCTATTGCTAATTAAAGGATTTGGACTTATATCATATGATAGAGATCTCACTGAGATGGTAAAAAAAGTCGCAATACTGGAAAACTCTTGCAAACTCCTTACATTAAGCCAACTCAATGAGAATGGTTAATTCCACTTTAAACAAGAGAAGATTTTTTTGTTTTGGCTACAAGGGTTTTTTGTACAAGAGGCTTGGGTGCTACTCACACGAGTACAGGAGTTACATCCATCTGACCAAGCTCCACATCGTATAGGTATACCTGCTCTAATATTGACAACAACCCTCTCCTCTTCTACCTCTACTTCTACAGGTTTTTCTAATGCCAACACCTCTGTATCACTATATACTTTTTCATTCATAGTAGTGGAAGCTACTTTATGTGAACTCTTCTCTAATGGCTCATTTTTACTAATACATCCTATAAAAATAAGAGCTATTAATAGAGCAGTAAAATATTTCATTCTGTCATCCTTTTCGTAATATGAAAAAATATTCTATCATATTTTTTCATATTTTTAATTAGAAAAACTCTATAAAGATAAAATAGCCTCATACGCTACATCTATCATTTTATCAATCTCATCATAACTGATCACATAAGGAGGCATAAAATAGATAATATGAGCCAATGGACGCAACAGTACCTCATTTTTGAGACCATATTGATAAACTTTTAGACCAATACGCTCTTCAGGAGTATATCCCTGTAGTTCGATAGCCGTGACCATACCCGTCTGCCGTACCTCTTTGACATTAGGAAGTTGTTTGAACTTTTCTACTTTATCTAAAATATAAGCTGATTTTTTTCGATTTTCACCTATCACATCACTAGCTTCAAATAGATCCAGAGTAGCCAATGCCGCACTACAAGCTATAGGGTTACCTGTATAGCTATGAGAGTGAAGAAAAGCTTTATACTCCATATAGTCACAATAGAAAGCACTATAGATCTCATCTGTAGTCATCACAACTGCTAGAGGGAGATATCCTCCTGTAAGACCTTTTGATAGAGTCATATAGTCAGGTGTGATACCTGCTTGTTCACACCCAAACATAGTCCCCGTTCGTCCAAAACCTGTCATGATCTCGTCAGCAATTAGATGAACACCATACTTTTCACAAACTGATTTAGCTTTGGTAATATAAAGAGGATGATACATATGCATATTTCCAGCACCTTGAATTAGAGGCTCTAGGATAAATGCTGAGATCTCAGATCCTCTACTCTGCATTATCTTCTCTAACTCAACAATCGCATCCAACGCACCCTGCTCTGTCTGATCTACAGGAACAGGAGTCTGAATACAAGAGATCAACAGTGGTGCATAGGTCTCTTTGTATAGCTCTACATCTCCTACACTCAATGCCCCTATAGTCTCACCATGATATGAGTTAGTAAGAGATAAAAACAGAGGACGATCATCTCCTCCATTTTTATGATAATGAAAACTCATCTTTAGTGCTACCTCTACTGCACTAGATCCATTATCTGCAAAAAAAACTTTCTCTAACCCTTTTGGAGTAATATCTACAAGTCGATTTGCCAAATCAACTGCTGGTCTATGTGTAAACCCTGCCAAAAGGACATGCTCTAGTGTATCAAGTTGCTCTTTTACTCTATTTGATATATACTCATTGGTATGACCAAAAATATTTACCCACCATGAACTAATAGCATCAATATAACGATTATTTTCAAAATCATAAAGATATACACCCTTTGCTTTTTTGATAGGAACCAAAGGTAGAGTCTCATGATCTTTCATCTGTGTACATGGATGCCAAATATGCTTTAAATCCTCTTCTGCAATTTGATTATTTTTAATATTCATTTTTCTGCCTTGCTTTTTTGGCTTAATATACAACCATTATTATGATTTTTTCATTAATAATTAATAACAACTAGACTAAAATTATGAAATTTTTACATTAAGGCAATATTAACATGATAAGTTGGATGCAAAAAAACAACAAATTTCTTATTGTTACCATCTGGGTAGCAACAATATCATTTATTTTTACGGGAGCTACCTATGGCTTTTCGTTCGGAATCAAAAGTAGTAGTATAGGTAAAGTAGGAGAGATTGAGCTAAGTAGAGATAAGTTTCAGATGGAGTACTCTAAACTATATGGTCAATACAATGAGATGATGCAAGGTAAGTTTGACCAAGAACAAGCAAAACGGTTTGGACTTCAAGACAAAGTACTTAACAATATGGCAACAGAGGCAAAACTGCTTAATCTAGCAAAAGAGTTTGGTATTGTAGTGACAGACAAAGAGGTTGGAGAGAGATTGGCATCTGTTCCTGCCTTTCAAAAAGATGGTGTTTTTAATCGATCAATATATGATAATTTTATAAAAGGTTCAGGATTTAATACCAAGACATTTGAGTCTGCATTTAAAGATAGCATTACTATAGAAAAAACATTTTCACTTCTGGACATTCAAGGATTAGAAAATGAGTACAAAGCTTTTGCTACAGCTTTTGAGATAGCAGATAAGCTAAAGTACATCGTACTAACAGAAAATGACATCAATGTAACAATCGATGAAGAGAAGTTAAAGAGCTTTTGGGAAGTGAGAAAAGAGCAGTTTCAAACAGCCAAAAACTACTCATTTGATGTAGTATGGACAGAGAACAAAGATATAAATGTAACTCAAGATGAATTAGAAGCATATTTTAAGGAAAATAGCTTTAAATACAGAGATGATGAGGGTAAACTGCTAACACTGGATAGTGCAAAAGAGCAAATAACCAATGATATTAAAATCAAAAAGTCAAAAAAAGATGCCAATAAAAAATATATCGCATTCAAAAAAGGCAAAATAGAAAAAGATGGAACAATAAGTTATGATATAAATAACTATGAGATTTCAAAAGAGATATGGGATATTATAAATACAAAAAAAGTAGGAGATATACTCAAACCAAAAGTTATTAAAAACAGATATGCATCTATTAAAATTGTTGATATAAAAGAGCCCATAACAAAGTCATTTGAAGAGGCAAAAGAGTTGATAACGCCACAATATAAAAAAGACCTTATAAGTGAATCATTGGCTAAACTTTCTAATAGCAAGTTGTCAAATATTGACAAAGAAAAAGCCAATATCTCCGATTTTATCACACTAAGAAACATTGAGGAACAAAAAATAGGTCTAAATAAACAAGAAAGCTCAAACTTTGGCTCTAAACTCTTTACTTCTAACCAAGAAAAAGGTATTATATCTATAGGAGACAAGGTTGTTGTATATCAAGTTATTGAACAAAAACTTATTTCACTTGACAAAAATGGTACAGAAGGTTTACAACAAAATGTTGATAAATTAAAGATAGAATCATTTAGATCAAATCTAATAAAACAATTAGATATGAAGTATCCTACAGAATTTTATAGATGATAAAAGCAAGGATTGAATTTGAGTACACCCATATTAGCTATTGACATTGGCTCTAATAAAATATGTGCAATTATTGGGAAAAAAGAAAATGGTCAAATTGAGATTAGTGGTCATGGTGTCGCTAAATCTCAAGGTATAAAAAAAGGGACGATTACCAATATTGAACAAGCATCAAAAGCGATTAAAAAAGCAATTGATGATGCAAAAAGAGTATCAGGGATAAGTATAACAACTGCGACCATATCTATCTCTGGAGCATATACAAAAAGTGTAAACTCCACAGGTGTTGTAAACATCCCCAATAATGACATTTCGATAAATGAGATCAACCGTGTAATGCAGACTGCTCTATACAATGCAAATATCCCCAATGAATTTGAAATTTTACATGTATTGCCATATAAATTTAAAATAGATGATCAAGACTATATCGAAGACCCTTATGGTATGAATGCTAGTCGCATGGAGGTAGATACACATATCATCATGACAGCAAAATCGAGCTTGGAAAATCTAAAAAAAGCAGTCAACGCTGCCAATATTGAGATAGGGAAAGTTGTATTGAGTGGATACGCTTCAGCTATTGCTATTATTGATCAAGATGACCAAGAGAGAGGTATTGCAGTAATTGACCTAGGTGGACAGACCAGTAACTTAGTTATTCATGTAGGAAACTCTATTCAGTATAATGATTTTTTAGCTGTAGGATCAAATCATATTACAAACGATCTATCTATTGCACTACATACTCCTTTGGATACAGCTGAAGAGCTAAAAGTATCTAAGGGTTCTCTACTTAATACAGGATTCAACGAAAATATAGAACTACCTATCATCGGAGATGAACATAATTTAAATATTGTCTCAATGGATATTGTACATAATATTATTCATAGCCGAATGGAAGAGGCGATCACAATATTAGCTAACTCAATAGTAGACTCTGGACTGAAAAATCAAATTGGTGCAGGAATAATGCTGACAGGAGGAATGACCTATATAGAAGGTACAAGAGAACTGGCTCAAGCACTAATGCCGAACATCCCAATACGAATAGGAAGACCTCAATATATTAATAAAATATCAAATGAACTACTATCCGCAGAATACTCTGTTGCTATAGGTCTTTTATTATACGAAGCAGGATATAATACGGAATATGAACTAGAGAGAAATAAACAGATGCTACACTCGAAAGAGTATATACCAAAAGATTCACTAAGTGATATAGCGATTAACAGTTCATTATCAAATTCAAAACCAAAAATTTCAGTTTCGCAACCATCATTTACAGATAAATCTGAAAATGAACTCTTTGCCGATTTGAGTAAAGAACCAGTACAAGATAACAACAACCCGATACAAAGCTTTGTAGATTGGGCAAAGAAAATATTTTAAATAGAAGAAAAAGTAATAGTTAAGGAGGAAAGAATGGAAGACTTTCATATATCAGAATCACAATCAGGGGTTCATGGAGCAAAAATAAAAGCCATCGGTGTAGGTGGTGGTGGTGGAAACATGATCAACCACATGATAGGTGAAGGTGTAGGTGGAATTGACCTACTCGTTGCCAATACAGATGCACAAGCACTTGATGCTTCTCTTGCACCTTATAAAATCCAACTCGGTATGAACATTACCAAAGGGTTGGGAGCAGGAATGAAACCAGAGGTTGGTCGAGCTGCTGCTGAAGAGAGTTTTGATAGTATCAAAACCATGCTCAATGGTGCTGACTTGGTCTTTATCTCTGCTGGTCTTGGTGGAGGTACAGGTACAGGTGCTGCACCTATTATTGCTCAAGCGGCAAAAGAGATTGGTGCATTGACAGTAGCTATTGTTACTAGTCCTTTTGCATTTGAAGGTAGAAAGAGAAAAAGATTAGCAAAAGAGGGTCTCGAAGAGCTTAAAAAAGAGTCCGACTCAATTATCGTTGTTCCAAATGAGAGGCTACTCTCAATCGTGGAGAAGAACCTTGGTATGAGAGATAGCTTTAGACTAGTTGATAATGTACTTTCACAAGCAGTTGGAGGAATCTCAAATGTAATCCTCTCACATGGAGCAAATGACATCAACCTAGACTTTGCCGATGTAAAAACTGTCATGAGTCATAGAGGTTTAGCACTTATGGGTGTAGGTGAAAGCCAAGGAAACTCGGCAGCTTATGATGCAGCCAAAACGGCTATTGAGTCTCCTCTACTTGACAACCTCTCTATCGATGGAGCTATGGGTATATTGGTACATTTCCATATACATCCAGATTATCCATTGGCAGAGATCTCAGAAGCGATGGACATCGTCGAAGAGAATGCAGATGAAGATGCAAATATCATCTTTGGTACAACAACAAGTGAAGATATACCTATAGATGAAGTTAAACTTACCATTATTGCAACAGGATTTGAAGACCCTTCTGATGCAGAGATAATACAAGAATCAAAAAAAGCAGAACATAAACAACCAACTAAACCTGTTCTAAAAAAACCTGTTCAGAGTTCGCTCTTAGGAAGAATGGGTTCAGAGAAAGTTGTTGGAGGATACAACAATAGAGGTTCTGATGACTATTTAGATACGCCTACTTTCTTAAGAAAACAGATGGATTAAAAAATGGCAAAACTCCTTCTTCTATTTCTTCTTTTGTCACCATACTTTATGGTGGCTGATGGGCATATATTTGTCTATCACCGTTTTGATGATAACCGTTATCCTACTACTAACACCTCTACAAGTGAGCTTAGAAAAGAGTTTGAATACCTTAAAAAAAATAACTACAAGGTAGTCCCTCTAATTAATATTGTAGAAAAGATAAAAAGCAATGAAAAAGTTCCTGATAAGTGGGTTGCACTGACTATTGATGATGGGTTTAAAACTTTTTATACAAATGGGTTGTCTATTTTTAAAAAATATAACTACCCTTTTACTCTCTTTATTGCTGTAAAGTATACAGAAGAGAAGTATAGAGATTATGTATCATGGAAACAACTCAAAGAGATTTCAAAATATGGTTCGGTAGAGTTTCATAGCTATGGACATGGACACTATGGACAGATGAGTGATGAGGCGATAAAAAAAGATATGGATAGGGGATTAGGGCTGATGAAAGAGCATCTAAACTATGAGCCTTCTCTTTTTGTATATCCTTATGGAGAGTATGACACACGAGTTGAAAAAATTGTCGATCAATACAACTTCAAAGCTGTCTTTAATCAAAATATTGGTGCAGTAGAAGGACAATGCTCAGATGAGTATGATATTGATCGCTCTGCATTAGTAGGAAAAGCTCCTTTTAAACTATATCTAAAATTTAAGGAACTTTGTGGAGTTAGCTTTCAACAACCACTCAATTACCCCAAAAATAAGATAGTAAGAACAGTCGAAGTTACACTTGAAGATAAAACTATTAAAGATGCAGAGATATTTATATCAAACAACGGATGGCATAGAGTCAAAGTAAAAAATGGTAAAATTATCTATAAAGCAAATAAAAAGATTAAACTAAATCGTATCAAAATCGGGGTTAAAGTAAAAAACCGAATCAAGCTGATGGTATTATCCAAATAGTTATATTCTTAATATGTTATACTTTTATATATTTTTAATTTAGGAGAACACATATGAATACTAAACTCTCTACACTACTACTGACGATGCCCCTCCTCTTTAGTGCGTGTAACAACAATCAAGTCTCTGTTCCAACAACGGAACAGACAGCGACTACAACTAGCGTATCAAAAACTGTTCAAGAGAGTGTAACTTCCTCAAATGGGAACAAAGCACTCTTTGTTGATAAACCTGCTATTGAAAAAAGAGGTCTACTGCATATTAAATCCTTTATGGAAACCCTACAACCTACACTTAAAAGTGCTTTAGAGAGTGATAATACACATGTAACAGCAATGGGTGTCTGTACAGCAATAGCAAAAAGAATGACTGATTCATACAATCAAGGTCAAACAGAAGTAAAGATCAGAAGAACAGCTCTAAAATATAGAAGTGAGCTTAATAAACCTGATACTACAGATAGTATTGTTATGCAACTTCTTGCAGATAAAAAAGATTTTAAACCTGTGGTTGTAGAACAAGCAGATCACTATCGTGTATATAAACCACTACCAACAAAAAAAGCTTGTCTTATATGTCATGGAGACTCAACCAATATCTCTCCTATAATCTCAACAATCATCAAAAACAAATACCCTAATGATTTAGCTACAGGCTTTAGACTAGGTGAGTTTAGAGGTGCTGTTGTAGCAGAGATTCAAAAATAAATAGCTATAATACCCCCAATAAAAATTGGGAGTATTATCTATATGAATGATGTAATAGCATGGCTAAAAAAAAATGGTAATCTAAAGATTATCGAAGAACCACTAGATGTAGAGCTGGAAATACCACATATCGCCTACATAGAGGTCAAAAAAAACAACTCACGCCCCCTACTCTTTACAAATCCTATCAACAAAAAAAAAGATATAAAGTACACTATGCCTGTACTAATGAACATATTTGCCAACAAGGAACTCACTGAGAAAATCTTTGCAAAACACCCTGATAGTGTAGCAGAGGGTATTGACAAGCTTCTCAAACTCAAACCACCAAAAGGGTTTATAGAAAAACTAAAAATGATCCCTGAACTCATTGCACTAAAAAATGTCTTTCCAAAACGACTAAAAACAACTGGTGAGTGTCAACAGGTCATTGTAGCTAAAGAAGATATAGACCTAGACAAACTTCCTATTTTGAAAACTTGGGAAGAGGATGGTGGAGCATTTATCACTATGGGACAAGTCTATACACAGAGTCTAAATGGAGAGATGCAAAATCTTGGCATGTATCGTCTACAACAGTATGACAAAAATCATCTAGGAATGCATTGGCAGATTCACAAAGATGCCTCTCACTTTTTTGATCAATACCAAAGAGCAGGTAAAAAAATGCCTGTTACAGTAGCCATAGGTGGAGATCCTCTCTATATTTGGTGTGGTCAAGCTCCAATGCCTCACGGAATGTTTGAGATGCTTCTATATGGTTTTGTACGAGGCAAAAATGCCAAACTAGTCAAATCACTAACCAATGATATATATATTCCAAAAGATGTGGATATTGTCATAGAAGGATTTGTAGATCCTGAAAAAATGGAGATAGAAGGGCCGTTTGGAGACCATACAGGCTACTATACACTAAGAGAGCCTTATCCTATTATGGAGATTGAAAAAATTACTATGAAAGAGAATCCTGTATTTCAAGCCACTGTAGTAGGAAAACCACCTCTTGAAGACAAATATATGGGCTGGGCGACAGAGAGAATATTTTTGCCAATGCTCAAACCGATGGCTCCAGACCTCATAGACTACTATATGCCTGAAAATGGTGTCTTTCACAATCTAATACTAGGAAAGATGAAGACTCTATATAAAGGTCATGCACAGCAGTTCATGCATGCCTTTTGGGGTGTAGGACAGATGAGTTTTGTTAAACATGCTATTTTTGTAGGAGAGGATGCCCCAGAACTAGAAGATGATATAGCTATCACAGAATATATTTTAAATAGAATTGATCCTGATAAGATTCTAATTACCCAAGGGATTATTGATGCTCTTGACCATACAGCCAATGAGACCCTAGTAGGTGGGAAGCTAGGTATAGATGCGACTGACAAAGAGGTGGCAGATGGAATCACTATACCACTTGATAATACTGCTCTGCTTGAAAAATTTAGAGATATAGATAGTAATATAGTTGAACTAAAACAGTACTTTACTCATACTAAAAATCCTATATGTATTATTACTGTAGAGAAAACTAAATCTGTTATGAGTGATATAGAGAAGACAAAAAAACTCCAAGATCATATTAAAATCTTGATTATTATAGATAAGAAGAATAATGACATAGATGAGCCATATATGTTAATATGGCGTGTTGTTAATAATATAGATGCACAGAGAGATATTATTTTAAAGCCATTTATTATTGTCGATGGAACAAATAAGAGTGAAGTGGATGGGTTTACAAGAGAGTGGCCTGGAGATACCTTTTGTACCAAAGAGGTACTAGATGATCTACAGGCACGAAATCTAATAGATATAGATGAAGTGTTTATCAAAAAATTTGGTCTTCTTCCATTTAACTAGAATCCCCCACTCTAGTTAAACGATAAAGATGTTAGATTCTAATCTAACATCTCCAACTCTTCAAATGCAAAACCGATATTCTGTTTATTTAAAATATCATACATCGCCTTGTCTTTGAACTCCTCTAGTGGTACAGCATCTACAATCTCTGTAGAGTCTACATCATTTTCAATAGCAGCCAAGATTCGATCTTTGGTGAGAGTAAAGTACAACTCAGCCTCATCCATTGCTGTCTTATCAGTGATAAATCCATGACCTGGAACAAGAACTTTCCAATCAAGCTTTTTAATCATATCTAAGGCTTTAAGTTGCCCAATAACTGAACCATCTCTTCCAGAGGTAATTCTTCCATTCATAACCAAGTCACCAGCAAATAGGACTTTTCTCTCTGGCATATAAATAAAGACATCATCTCCTGTATGTGCTTTTACATCCATAGGAATAATCTCAAATACCTCACCTCCCAGCTTAATTATTTGCTTCTCTTTAGGAATTTTATCTAGTTTGATAATATGTGTCCCTTTGATAGCATTTTTAGGGAGAATCTTGTACATTCTAGTCTGATCTCCATCTTTATAATTATCATTAATACTCTTTGGTCCAATTAACTCTGTACCAAATTTTTTCTTGTAAAAATCATTACCTAACCAGTGGTCATCATGATTATGAGAGTTGACAACATATTTTACAGGAAGATCTTCAATCTTTTTCATAGCCTCATATGCCTGTTCTGCAAATACATAAGATGGACCTGTATCCATTACTAGGTAACCATCTTTTGTTTTGATATAGCAGTTGTTTGCCATATTTCCAGCATTCTCTTTTGTTGGTTTTTCTAAAGCTCCAAAGAAACACCAAACATTATCAGCCACTTTTTTAGGAGTCAATTTATAATCGAAAGTATCAGTAGATACTTTTTTTTCTGTTTTGACTTCTGCTTTAGCTTCGGTTTTAGCCTCTACTTTTTTCTCTATTGTTTTAGTAGCAACTGCTTTCATCTCACTCAATGCACTGTTCATAATATCAACAGGAGTTCTATGTTCTGTTGCAGTTGCCATTGAGACTACAGATGTGGCTACTATAGATAGGGTTACTATTTTATTCATATCTTTTTCTCCCTGTAGAGTTCATTTACTTTTATCGAGCATATACTCAATAATAACTTTAATCTGATCATCGGTTAGATCAGGATTTCCACCACGAGGAGGCATTCCACCTGTACCACCAATAGCATTTTTAAGAACAGTATCCATCCCTTTTTCCATAACTTTTGTCCAAGCATCTTTGTTACCTACATCTGGTGCACCCATATTATCTGAGGCATGACATAGAGAACAACTCTTATCATAATCTGCTTTTCCAGGATGTTCCGCTCCACCTGCTTTTTTCTTTGGCCAGTCTCTAACTGTGCTATATGGAGGTTCTACACCTGTCATCTCTCTTGCAATTCTTACTAACTTTGCACCATCATCTTTACAATCTTTCATACATCTATCTTTTGCAGATACAGAACCAAAGTTTGTAGGATTTTTAAAGAATTTTCTCATATTCTCAACACCATCTTTTCCATCAATTTTTGGATAGAAACCATCTTTGTTGAGCATTTCAATATCTTTAAAATTCTTTTTGCTCAGAACAAACTCTTCATCCATCTCTTTACCAGCAACTTTTACATTGTTTCCTGCTAATAGATATGCAGTAAGAGCATAGATCTCATTATCACTTAGACTTTTTGGGTGTGCATAAGGCATTGCATCTCTAATATACCAAATCAGTGTACTAGCTTGTGGCCAATAAGTACCAATTGTCTTCTTTGGAGAAGGTAGATCAGGTGCTGTTCTCTGATAAGTCAGAGATTTATGCTCTCCTCCTGTTAGCTGAGGATATGAACCACCTGCACCAAAGTCACCATGACACATAGCACACTGAGCCTCATACAACTCATCACCCTCTTCAACAGAACCTTCACCCTCAGGGAGACCTGTTCCATCAGGCATAATATCAGTATCCCAAGCTTTGATCTCATTAGCAGTTGGAACTCTACCATGATTTATACCTGTTGTATCCTGCTCATTGATATAATAGTCTGAATACATACCTTTATCTCTTGTATATGTCATTCCTCCATCAAGAGCATCTTGCTTCGCCTCTGAAGCTACTGCCGAAACTGTACTTAATATTAGTGCTACTACACTTGTAGCTATAAATTTACGATCGCATTTGAACATTATGAACCTCTCCATTCTCTTTTACTTCCCATGTACAGATTGAGTTTCTATGATAAACCCCCTGAACACCCACCATTTTTTTCTCTTGATTGATTGTTGGTTGCATGAAACCAGCCTCATCTACAGCTCTACTTGCCAAAAGAATATTTTTGCCTTCATATTTGTAGATGTATGAGAATCGTGTCCAAGATTTAGGTAATACAAGACCTTTTAGACTAGCCTCTACCCAGTTTTTCCCACCATCGAAGCTAATATCGACAGATTTAACCTTGCCGTGACCTGACCATGCAAGACCTTGAATCTCAACAATATCACCTTTTTTCATGGTTGTCCAAGGCTTCTCTGGACATGGCGAAGTAATAATTGAGTTGACTTCTAGTGGATAGAAATGTTGAATCGCTTTACCTGTTGCAGTAAGAACAGTATACTTAGCTGTCTCCTCTTTACAGTACCAAGGCTCCTCTCCAAACTCTAATCTCTTAAGCCATTTAACACATAGATTACCTTCCCAACCTGGAAGAAGTAATCTTACAGGATACCCCTGCTCTGCTCTTAGTGCTTCACCATTCATAGCATAAACGAGCATTGCATCATCCATAATCTTCTCAACAGGAACAGTTCTGCTCATCTCTGAACCATCACACCCCTCAGCTAAAACCCATTTAGCTTTTGGATCAATTCCAAGATCTTGAAGGATAGTCTTAAGTCTAACACCAGTCCACTCAGTATTACTCATCATACCTTTAGAGAACTGTAGAGAATCAAACTGTGGGGCTTTCCACTCAGCTGCACCATTTGCAGGACACTCTAAAAAGTGAATAACAGTCTCGCTTGGATACTTTTTGATCTCTTCAAGTGTCAAGACAATAGGCTTTTTAACAAGACCATGAATCATAAATCTATACTCGTTTGGATCAACATGTGCTACACCGTTGTGTGTTCTTGTAAAGAAGAGACCATTTGGAGTAATAATTCCCTCTTGCTCATGTATAGGAGACATAGAGACAGCCGCATGCATATCTCCACCTGTAGAGAGAAGGTCAACTGTTCGTCTCACATTGTTATGCTCGAAGGGAGAAGGCAATCCATATGGATTCTTATTAAGT
>Ga0256827_10000234_pt1 | contig 32753 bp, 32 predicted proteins | sample CV84metaG_FD_185977 | JGI IMG/M metagenome (GOLD analysis project Ga0256827, IMG submission 185977) | Hydrothermal vent microbial communities from East Pacific Rise, Pacific Ocean - CV84 | ecosystem: Environmental > Aquatic > Marine > Hydrothermal vents | place: Pacific Ocean: East Pacific Rise...
TATGAGTGGAAAATATTCGGATTTTGAGATAGATAGTGTAGATGTTGCAAAATATCATACTAAAGAGTTAGATGCAATGAATGAAGTTTTAGAAAACCTTGATAAATTTATGGAAAATATGCAAACGCATAGATACCTAGATGAACTTTGGAAACTTTTTGCTATTGGAAATAAAGCTATTGAAGAGTATGCTCCTTGGGTAAAAATGAAAGAGGATAAAAAAGATGAAGCACTTGCAACGGTTGCACTTGTAGCAAATATTTTAGCAAAAGCTTCAATAATGCTTCATCCTGTTATGCCTAAAACTACAAATATCATAGCTGATGCACTTAGTTTTGAGATAGATAATGCCTCTTATCAAGAGTTAGTATTAGATAAAAAACTTTTAAAACAATTCACTATAAAAAAAGTTCCACCACTTTTTCCTCGTGTTGAAGAACCTTTAATGCAAGAGGAAACTCCTTTAGAAGAGGTGAAAGCTGAAAAAAAACCAGAGAAAAAATCTCAAGAGGTACAACCTGAAGAGGACAATCTTATAGAGATTGGACAATTTTTTGAAACATCTTTAAAAATAGGTACAGTTATGGAAGCAGAGGAAGTCCCAAAAAGTAAAAAACTTCTTAAACTTCAAGTAGATACAGGAGATGAAAATCTTCGTCAAGTAGTGGCTGGAATAAAAGAGTTTTACTCAGCCGAGTCATTAATAGGCACTCAAGTATGTGTTGTAGCAAACTTAAAACCTGCAAAACTGATGGGGATGATGTCACACGGTATGCTTTTAGCTGCTAAAGATGAAGATGGTTTATGTTTAATCAGACCAGAAAAACCTAAAAAATCGGGAACGCCTATTGGATGAGACTTGTAAATGTTCTTGCACTTACAAATGCTAAACTTATAAATGACCCATTTGTAAGTAACTTTACTAATCTTGCTGTTGAAGCAAAAGCTATAAAAAGAGGTAATCTTTTTATAGCTTTTGATGAAACAACAATAGAAGAAGCGATATTAAATGGGGCTTATGGCATTATATTTGATAAACCAACACAAATAAGTGATACTGAAATAGCATGGATAAAAGTTAAAAATATAGAAGAAGCACTTAAAAAACTATTACGTTTCAAGTTGATAGAAAACAATATAGTATCTTACTCTTGTGATGATGTAACTCTAAAGTTAGCATTACAAATATATAGTGAACAAAAACTTTTAATTATCGATGGAACTTTAAAATCTATTGCACAAATTCTTTGGAATATTGAATCTAAAAGTATAACTCTTTTCTCTTCTACTCTTAAAGATAAAGATATTTTCACAGATGTCAAAACTATTGAGCAAAGTAAAATTAGATACATCCAAATTAGAGAACAAACACTTTTTGAAACATCATTTATATATGATAATAAATATTATGAAAGAGAGTTTATTACTCCCCTTTTTATAGAAAAACTCAACAATTTAATACATCTATATAAGATTTATAAGATAGATTTTCGTTTTAAAAGATTTTTTCCTTTAGAAAATTTTGAAGCTATTTTTATCAATAAAAAGTTTGAAATTAAAGATTTTGGTTCGACAGAAAGAGTTCTAATTTTTGAAAAAAATATAGAATATTTATCATCAGAGATAGAATTCTTACAAAAAAATAGCTCTTGGGCAAGAACAATATATATATTACCATCCTCTTGTAGATTAAAAAATGAAGAAGATAGTAATATATATAGATATAAAAATTCTAAAGAGATTATTCAAATATTGAAAAAAGATAGTTTCAATTTTGCTTTTATTTTTGGAAAAGACAAAAAAATACTTCAAAAACAAATAATAACTCAAACTCAATTAACATTAGATTTTTAGGAGAACAAATGAACCGTAGAGATTTTTTAACAACTGCTACAACAGCCTCTATGACCATAGTAGTTGCAGGATGTAATGAAAATAATCATCAAGCAATAGATTATTCAAAACATCCATCTTCACATAATAATGAAAATAAAAGAGTCAATATAAACAGAAATAAAAAAACTGTAATTAAACTTGCTACAAGTTGGCCTGCACATTTTCCTATTATGGGAACAGGTGTTGAACGCTTTGCACAAAGAATTAAAGATATAAGTGCAGGTTCTTTAGAGATAAAACTTTATCCAAAAAATACGCTCATCCCTGCCCTTGCTGTTTTTGATTCGGCAAGTAGTGGACAAATAGATGCTTTTCACTCTGGGCCATATTATTGGAAAGGAAAAAATTCTGCTTTCTCTCTTTATAGTGGCATTCCTTTTGGATTTACAGCACAAGAGATTAACTCTTGGATGCTTTTTGGTGGTGGAATGGATATGTGGAGAGAACAATACTCAAAATATAATCTTCACCCTTTTATGGGAGGAAATACATCTATTCAAATGGGTGGATGGTTTCGAAAACCTATAAATTCTCTTAATGATATGCAAGGTCTTAAAATGCGAATACCCGGATTAGGTGGGGAAGTATTTGCTAAAATGGGAGTAAACCCTATTCTACTTCCAGCTGGAGAGATATATACATCTTTAGAACGAGGTGTGATAGATGCAACTGAGTGGGTAGGACCTGCACTAGATATTAAAATGGGTTTTTATAAAGTTGCTCCCTATTATTACTCTGGATGGCACGAACCTGGTTCTATTTTAGAGCTTACCTTTAATAAAAAAACTTTTGATTCACTTGCTTTTGAACATCAATCTATGATAGAAGTAGCAACAAGTGAAATGAACTCAAATATGGTTTCAGAATTTCACTCTCAAAATATTTTAGCACTTCAAAAATTAAAAAATTTGAATATAGATATTTTACAATACCCAAAAGATGTTACAGATGCTGGAAAAGAAGCACTTAAAAAAGTAGTGATAGAGTTAAGTTCTCAAAATAAAGATTTTGAAAAAGTATATACCTCTATCAACAATTATCTTTCTCTTTCTAAAGAGTGGAGTGATATTAGCTTAAAATATTTCTTAAATGAAAGATGAAAATTGAATAAAAAATTTTTGCTTTTAGCACTCACTAAATTATCATTATTTGCATCATTCCATGGTATTGTTCTTGATAAAAACAGCTCAAAACCTATTGTAGGTGCTTTTGTAAATGATTCACTTCACAGTGTAAAAACAGATATAAATGGTTCTTTTACAATAGATAGTAATGAAACAAAATATTTTGTAAAAGCTTATGGATACAAACCATTTAGCTTTTCTTCTGAGCAAAATAGTACAACAATAAAAATTGAACATATCTTTATAAAAGCTCTCTATTTAACCTTTTGGGGTGCGAGTAATAATTCAAAAACATTAAAAAATATTCTAAAAATAATTGATAAAACTGAAGTAAATGCTATTGTTATGGATGTTAAAAGTGAATATGGTTTAACATCTTTTTTAACATCTTTTAAACAAGCCAATAGTTATGGTGCTCAAAAACAGCGAACAAATCGTAATATAACTAAATTTATGAAAACTATGAAAAGTAAAAACATCTATATGATAGCAAGAATTGTCACATTTAAAGATGAACTTCAAGCTTCCAATAATCCAGATTATGCAATAAAACAAGCAGATGGAAAAATATGGCGAAATAGTGATAACATGGCCTGGGTTGACCCTTTTGATAAACGTTCTCATGCTTATACTATCTCTATTGCCGAAGAAGCAGCAAAAATAGGATTTGATGAAATAAATTTTGATTATATTCGATTTCCTGCAAAATCATCACTTGTATTTTCAAAAGAAAATACTCAAAAAAATAGAATTAAAGCAATTCAAACATTTTTATCATCAGCTCAAGATAGATTACGAAAATATGGAGTTTTTATATCAGTAGATACTTATGGTAATATCTGCTGGGTTGATGGTGATAGTAATATAGGACAAACAATATCATCTTTATCAAAATATGCAGATTACTTATCTCCTATGCTTTATCCATCTGGATTTGCTAAAGGATTTTTTAAATTCAAATATCCATCAAATCATCCCTATTATGTTGTATATGAAAGTATAAAAAATATAGAAAATAGAATAGATACAAAAAGAGTTAGACCGTGGTTACAACATTTTAGAGATTATGCACATGACAAAAAAGAGTATAAAAAATTTGAGATTAATGCTCAAATACGAGCAACAAAAAATAGTGATTCAGAAGGATGGATGTTATGGTCACCTTCTAGTAAATATTTTGAAGATTATTTTTCTAAAAAAGGAGAAGAGGAGGAGTGAAAATTCACTCCTAACTCTATTGTAGTTACTCTTTACTATTAAGCCATAGCTTCTTTAGCATATTTTTCACCAAGTGCATAAGCAGTTTTATTTACTTCATGAACTTTTTTAGGTACTTTTGAAAGCATAGTATCGATAAGAACTTGTTTATCAATAGCTTCCATCATAGTATTAGCGATTGCAAGAGCAACAACAGATTGAGTAATTACATTCCCAACCTCCTCTTTTGCAATAGTAATAATAGGAATCTCATGAATATCCCATTTTTTTCTATCTTCATCAGTCGGATGTACAAGGTTTGGGTCTACAACAATAGTCCCTCCAGGTTTTACACCATCTTTGAAAAGAACATAACTCATCTGCGCAACTGAAAGCATAAAGTTAATTTCACCATCATTTGCATAAGGATAATATATCTCCTCATCATCAAGTTGAATATCTACAACTGTTGGACCACCACGAACTTGTGATGTATATGTTGCAGTTTTTAGTCCATGACCACCAGTTTTAATCTTTGCAGCAGCAAAAATTTCACCAGCAAGAAGAACACCTTGACCACCAACACCAGTAAATCTCATTAAAGTTTTAGTATCACTCATAGTGTTTCTCCTTATATTTTTTTAGCAAAGTCATCTTGAGTTATTTTAGCTCTTTGACCTTGATGAACTTTTTGAATTTCAGCATACATTTCACAGTATTCATCAGCTTCAGTATCTTCTTTTAATATACCAGTTGGAAGTAAATTAAGACGTTCCTCTTCACTCATAGCATCATATTTCTTTTTAGAAGTCGTAATACTATCTATCCACTCTAAGTTAGCCATTGCTGACATCATCTTATTTTTACGACCAAGATTTATATGACAGTTAGAAAGAACTTCCATCATAGAGAAACCTTTATGTTGCATCGCTTTAACAAGAACTTTTTCAAGTTTTTTAGGCTCAATCATAGTCTCACGTGCAACAAATGAAGCACCTGATGCAATAGCTAAATCACAAGTATTAAAAGTTGGGTCAATATTACCAGCTTTTTGAGATACAGTCCACATTCCTCTAGGAGTTGTTGGAGAAGTTTGTGAATTTGTAAGACCATAAATAAAGTTATTGATAATAATTAAAGTTAAATCAATATTTCTTCTACAACCATGAATAGTATGATTACCACCAATAGCAAGTGCATCACCGTCACCAGCGACACAAACTACCAATTTATCTGGAGCAGCAAGTTTAATTCCCGTTGCATATGCCACTGTTCTTCCGTGTGTTGTATGCACTGTATTAAAATCTACATATGATGAAAATCTTCCTGAACAACCGATACCAGAAACAACACATACATCATCTTGTGCAACACCCATTTTATCAATAGCTCTTACAAATGCTTTAAGGATAACACCATCACCACAACCCCAACACCATAGTGTTGGCATTTTTTCTAATCTTAAATATTTATCATAATTAAATGCCATTCTATAACTCCTTTACTTTACTTACAATCTCATGTGGAGAAAGTGCTCTACCATTAACTTTGAATAGACCATCAATATCTAATCGTGAAGAAGCACGTTGTACCTCTGCATGAAATTGACCAATATTAAGTTCAACAACTAAAACTTTTTCAATTTTATCTGTATACTCTTTTATTTTCTTAGCAGGTGAAGGCCAAATAGTAATTGGTCTAAATAAACCAGCTTTAATACCCTCTTTTCTAAGGTGACGAATAGATTCTTTTGCAGCAAGAGAAACTGAACCATAAGCAACAATCATAACCTCTGCATCATCCATCATAAACTCTTCATAAGATTCAAGTTCATCTTCATGCATCGCCACTTTATCTTCTAAACGTTGAATAAGTTTACGACAAGTTTCAATCTCTTCAGTAGGGAAACCATTTTTATCATGGTGAAGACCTGTAAAATGGTATCTATAACCTTCAAACATTGGATTAAGAGTAGCTGGTTCATCTGCTTCACATTCATAAGGAAAATACTCGTCAGCAGGACCATCAAATTTTTTACGAGGAACAATTCCAGCTTCAACATCTTCTATTGTAGGAATTTCAGCTTTACCGTGCATATGACCAATAGTTTCATCAAGTAAAACAATAACTGGTTGCATAAATCTATCAGCAAGATTAAATGCTCTTACTGTTTCAGTATAACACTCAGCTAATGAACCAGCACATAATGTGATAGATTTATAATCACCATGAGATGGATTTTTCGCTTGAAGAATATCACCTTGAGATACACGAGTTGGAAGACCTGTTGATGGACCACCACGCATAACATTAACTAAAACTAAAGGAACTTCTGCCATTTGAGCAAGACCTAAGTTTTCAGCTTTTAAAGATACACCAGGACCAGATGTTGCAGTTAATGCACGTTGTCCAACCATAGCAGCACCAATAACAGCACAGATACCAGCAATCTCATCTTCCATCTGAATTGCAACACCACCTTTTTTAGGTAAAAGGTCTGAAATTACATGCATAACTTCACTTGATGGAGTTAATGGATACCCACCAAAAAATTTACAACCAGCATCAACAGCTGCTAAAGCTGCTAGTTCATTACCAGTAGATATTACTTCTCTTGTCGCCATTACTTAACTCCTTGTTCACTAAGTGACATAAAATTGTTTGCAACTATCTTCTCTTGACGAGCTTTTGCATCATCAGTTAATTTAGCAAAACTTACACCTGCCTCTTTTAACTCTTTTCTATCTGCAACAAAAATTGCAAAATCTGGGCATGAAAGTTCACACTCTTGACATCCAATACAAGCTTCAGGATGGTCGATAGAAATCATTGCACCTAAAGTTGAATTTTTTTCATATCTCATTCCAAGTACACCTGAAGGACATACTGAAACACATATATCACACGCTTTACAATTATCTGTATTTACCCATACTGGTTGATCGCCTGGGTTTACCATTGGACTAGCTGCCATATTTTCTCCTGATTATTATATTTCTATACTACTTTCTTTAATAAAAAAGAATATCTTAGTTTCTATAAGTTTACTCTAAAAAGTGCTACCAACACATCATAAATATAAATATTGTTACATTTATGATGCTCGCACTAACTCAAAAGACTATTTTTTTCCTAAAACTTCTGCTATCGCCTTTCCAATCTCAGCTGGAGAAACAACAACTTTAACACCAGCAGCTTCTAATGCTTCCATTTTTTCTTTTGCAGTACCAGCTGAACCACTAACAATAGCACCAGCATGACCCATAGTTTTACCTTTAGGAGCTGTTTGACCAGCGATAAAAGCAACAACAGGTTTAGTTATCTGTTCTTTAATAAGTTTAGCAGCTTGAATCTCTAAATCTCCACCAATTTCACCAATCATAACTATCGCTTCAGTTTCTGGGTCAGCTTCAAACATAGGAAGTATTTGGTTATATGAAAGACCTATAATTGGGTCACCACCAATACCAACAGCAGTTGATATACCATATCCTTCATTACAAACTTGATTTGCACCTTCATAAGTTAATGTACCAGACTTAGAGATAAGACCAACATTACCTTTTTTGAAAATCATACCAGGCATAATACCTATCTTACACTCTTCAGCAGTAATGATACCAGGACAGTTTGGCCCAATAGTTTTCATATTATGTTTAGTTGCATGTGCTTTAGCTCTTTGCATATCTTTTACAGGAGCACCTTCTGTAATAATTACAGCAAGTTCTATTCCAGCTTCAGCAGCTTCCATTACAGCATCACCAACAAAAGCAGGTGGTACGAAAATCATACTTACAGTTGCATCAGTTGCTTTTACAGCTTCTTTTACTGTGTTAAATACTGGTTTATCAAGGTGAGTTTGACCACCTTTATTTGGTGTAACACCACCAACAATATTTGTACCATATGCTAAACATTGTTCAGCATGAAAAGAACCCTCTTTTCCTGTAAAACCTTGAACTATTACTTTTGTATCTTTATTTACTAAAATTGACATCTTTAATTACTCTCCTTTTGCTGCTGCAACAGCTTTAGCTGCACCATCACCTAAGTCATCACCAACAATTAAGTTAGATATATTTGCATTTTTAAGAATTTCAGCTGCTTCTGGTGCATTTGTACCATCAAGACGAACAATAACAGGAACATTAACATCTGTGATTTTAGTCGCTTCAATAATACCGTTTGCAATTCTATCACAACGAACAATCCCACCAAAAATATTTACAAAAATTGCTTTAACTTTAGGATTTTTAAGAATAATCTCAAAACCTTTTGCCACAGTTTCAGCATTTGCACTACCACCAACATCTAAAAAGTTAGCTGGAGTTCCACCCATATAATTAATAGTATCCATAGTACCCATAGCAAGACCAGCACCATTTACCATACAACCAATTTCACCATCAAGTGCTACATAAGAAAGACCATATTTAGAAGCTTCAACTTCATCAGCATCCTCTTCACTCAAATCTCTCATAGCTGCTATTTCTGGTTGTCTACCTAATGCAGAGTTATCAAATCCCATTTTACCATCAAGTGCTAAGAATTCTCCAGAACCTGTTCTCACAAGAGGATTAATCTCAATCATCTCTGCATCATTTTCCATATAAAGTTTAAAAAGTTTTTGTGCAAAAGAGATTATGTTTTTTTGTTCTACTTTATCTGTAATACCTAAACCAAATGCGAGTTCACGACCATGAAAGCCTTGAAAACCGATAGCTGGGTCAACAGGAATAGTGATAATTTTCTCAGGAGTATTTTCAGCAACATCTTCGATGTTCATGCCACCCTCTGTTGAAGCCATTATTAAAGGCATCTCTAATTTTCTATCTAAAACAACAGAAAGATAAAATTCATCTTTAATATCAGCACCATCTTCGATGTAAAGCTTTTGAACAAGTTTACCTTCAGCAGTTGTTTGGTGTGTAACTAGAGTCATACCTAAAATCTCATTTGATAATGCTTCTACTTCTTCTAAAGATTTAGCAAGTTTTACACCACCACCAAGACCACGCCCACCAGCGTGAATTTGAGCCTTAACAACCCAAACAGGACCACCTAGCTCTTCAGCAGCAACTACTGCATCTTTCACACTTTCAACCATTATACCTTTTGGTGTTGGAACACCATACTTAGCAAAAATTTGTTTTGCTTGATACTCATGTACGTTCATTTATTCTCCTTATTTTAAATTGGAAGTCTATTTAACTTCGTATTGTGCTCGACCGATTTTATATAAATCTTCACCGTGTGTATCATTAATTACTGTTATTGGAAAATCAACAACTTCTAATTTGCGAACAGCTTCAGGCCCTAACTCTTCATAAGCGATAACTTCAGCACTTTTAATCTGTTTTCCAAGTAAAGCTCCTGCTCCACCTGTTGCACCGAAATATACAGCTTTATGTTCTTGACAAGCATCTGTTACATCTTTATTTCGTTTACCTTTTCCTATCATACCTTTTAAACCCTCAGCAATTAAACGAGGAGAATAAGAATCCATACGATAAGATGTTGTAGGCCCTGCACTTCCTATTGGGTCACCAGGTTTTGGAGGTGTTGGCCCAACAAAATAGATAACAGCACCTTTTATATCAAAAGGAAGCTCTTTGCCCTCGTCAAGTAAATCAACAAGACGCTTATGTGCTGCATCACGTGCAGTATAAATAATTCCACTTAAATACACAATATCACCACTTTGAAGCTCAGAAACAGTTTCATCGCTTAGTGGAGTTGTTAAATGATATGTTTTACTCAAATTGTATCCTTTTATATAGTGATATGTGTATGACGAGAACTATGACATTGAACATTAACAGAAACAGGTAAAGATGCAATATGACAAGGGTTTGCTTCTATATGAACAGCAAGAACTGTTTCAGTTCCACCCATTCCCATTGTACCAATTCCAAGTTTATTAAGTTCCAGTTTAATTTCAGCTTCCATATCTGCCATCTCGCTATCTTCATTTACACTTCCAATATCTCTAAAAAGTGCATGTTTTGAACTAATAACAGCTTTTTCAAATGTTCCACCAATTCCAACACCTACCGTAAGTGGAGGGCAAGGATTTGGACCAGCATCAGAGATACACTCTTTTACATAATCAATTACACCCTGCTTTCCAGCAGCTGGAGGGAAAACTCTAGCACGGGAAACATTTTCGCTTCCACCACCTTTAGCAGCGTATTCAATATCTATTTTATCACCCTCTACAATATCTAAATGAATAATAGCTGGTAAGTTATATCCTACTGTATCTTTATTATTAGCACGAGTAAATGGATGACAAGTTGATGCTCTTAAATAACCATCAATATATCCCTTCTCTGTACCTTCATTTATTGCATCAGTTAAAAGACCACCGACCACTTTTACATCGTCACCAATTTTCACAAAAAATACAGCTAAACCAGTGTCTTGACACAATGGACGAGCCTCTTTTTTTGCTATATCAGCATTTTCAAGAAGTTGTTTTAAAACCTCTCTACTCACAGGACTCTTTTCATTTTCATATGCTTCTTTCATTGCATTTAATGCATCTTCAGGAAGATTTGAAGCTGAGTAAACAATAATATCTCTAACATTTTTTACTATCTCTTCATAAGCTATCTCTCTCATATTGACCTCCAATTTTTTAACTAAAAAAGTTATTTTCTTTCAGTATGTTAATACCATCTTGTATAGAATCAACTGAAATAGCAAATTTTTCTTTTGTTTCTTTATCTAAATCTAATTCAATCACTTTTTCTACACCTTTTGCACCTAAAACAATAGGAACACCAACAGCTACATCTCTATATCCATACTCCCCATTTAAAACAGTACAACATGAAACTATTGCTTTAGAATCATTTAAAATAGATTCTACCATGTGAGCAATAGCACGTGCAGGTCCATAATAACCAGATGTTCCAAGATGTTTCACTATCTCTGCACCACCAAAGCGTGTTCTTTCAATAATATTTTCCATGTCTTTTTTAGATATAAGTTCTGTAAGTGGAATATCTCCAACAGAAACTTTTTGAGGAAGAGGTATCATATTTTCACCGTGGTCACCAATAACTAGAGAACCCGTTTGATTAGAAGCATAACCAGTAATTTTTGAGATTTGATATGCCATTCTTGAACCATCTAATGCACCAGCTAAACCAATAATACGATTAGAATCCCACCCAGTAACGTGTTTAGTAACATAAGTCATAACATCTAAAGGATTTGAAACACAAATAATAATTGCATCAGGAGAGTTCTCTTTAATATTTTCAACAACTTGTTTTGTGATTTTTGCATTTATCATTAATAAATCAGCTCGTGTCATATCTCCTTTACGAGGAACACCTGCCGTAATAATAACAATGTCACAATCTTTAATATCACTAGGCTTTTCAGCAGCTGTAATAATAGTCCCTTGTTGAGAATAATATGATGCTTGAGCCATATCAATAGCCTTACCTTTAGCAACACCTTCTGCTATATCAAAAAGAATTATTTCATGGCAAATACCCATCATACTTAATGTATATGCAGTTGTTGCTCCAACTGCTCCTGCTCCAACTATACCGACTTTTCTACTTTTCATTATTTTTTTCCACTTTTATTTTTTTTAAGTCATCAAAAAAACCATTTCCATAAAGAATATCTACCATCTCCTGCACAGAAGCGATAGAGTTTTTAAATCTATTTTTTTGTAATGGTTTTAAACTCATCTCTATAATCTGTTCAGCTCCACCTGCACCAATCATAACAGGAACACCACTTACCATATCGCTATAACCATATTCACCTTTAAGCATTACAGCACAAGAATGAATCTGTTTTGTATCTTTAAGTATTGCATCAACCATAACAGCTGTTGATTTTGCTGGAGCATAATATGCTGAACCATCACCTAAAAGATTTACTATTTGAGCACCACCATCTTTAGTTTTTTTAACAATTTCACCAATCTCTTCAGAATCTAATAAATCATCAATAGGAACACCAGCAACAGTCGTAAATTTAGGAAGAGGAACCATCGTGTCACCATGACCACCCATAACTGTTGCACGAATTTGTCCTGCTCCATATCCTAGTTTTTCATAGATAAAATGAGCCATACGAGCTGCATCTAAAATACCTGCCATACCTAAAATTCTTTCTCTAGGAAATCCAGTATATTTATGCACAACATAACTCATAACATCCAATGGATTACTTACAATAACAACAACAGCATTTGGTGCATATTTTTTTATCTCAAGAGCATAGTTTTTTACAATTTCTGCATTTTTTATAAGTAAATCATCTCTACTCATACCAGGTGTTCTTGGAGCACCTGCAGTGATAACAACTATTTCACTATCAGCTATATCTTCTGGACCTTCTGCAGCTCGTACAATAGTATGTTCACGTGCAGCATTTGCAGCTTGTGACATATCTAAGGCTTTTCCTTTTGCGACATCAACATTTCTACCTCGAAGTATAACCTCATGACATGACCCACGCATAGCTAATATAAATGCGACTGTTGAACCAAAATTACCTGTTCCAATGATTGTTACTTTGCTTGCCATTATCTTCCTTTGATTGATTTTAACTTTTAATTTTTAGCTAAAATTTATGTAGATAAAAACAAAAAGTTATTTATGATATTTCTAGCTACAAAGAGCTAGAAATAAGCTATATATTATTTATAATATTATTTAAAGTTTGAGATGGGCGCATCGCAGCCTCAGTTTTTACATCATCTGGATAATAGTAACCACCAATATCTTGTACTTTTCCTTCCATCGCTAATAATTCAGAAATAATTGTATCTTCATTATCTTTTAACTCTTTTGCAATAGGTGCAAACTTAGTAGCGATAGTAGCATCATCAGTTTGAGTAGCTAAATACTCAGCCCAATATGTCGCTAAATAGTAATGACTTGCTTTATTATCTGGCTCACCTACTTTTCTTGATGGAACTTTGTTATTATCAAGATAAGCATTTGCAGCAAAATCTAAACCAGCAGTTACAACAGCTAACTCTTTAGAATCGTGTTTTTGAGCGATAAATCTTAAAGATTCTGCAAGTGCTAAAAATTCACCTAATGAATCCCAACGAAGATGACCTTCAGCTAAAAATTGGTCAACGTGTTTAGGAGCAGAACCACCAGCACCAGTTTCATATAAACCACCACCAGCTAATAATGGAACGATTGATAACATTTTTGCAGATGTTCCAAGTTCTAAAATTGGGTACATATCTGTTAAATAATCTCTTAAAACATTACCTGTTACAGAAATAGTATCTTTTCCTTCTCTTACTCTTGCATTTGTAAAATCAGTAGCAGATGCAATATCCATAATAGGAAGTTCTAAACCATCTGTATTATGTTCTTTTAAATACTCATTTACTTTCTTAATCATATTTGCATCGTGAGCTCTGTTTTCATCTAACCAAAATACAGCTGGATTACCAGTTAATCTTGCTCTTTCAACTGCTAATCTTACCCAATCTTTGATAGGAATATCTTTTGCTCTACTCATTCTCCAAATATCACCCTTTTCACAAGTGTGACTCATAAGAACATTACCATTAGCATCTTTAACTTCAACAGTTCCAGCTTCTTCTAATTCAATAGTAGTTGGATGAGAACCATACTCTTCAGCTTTTTGTGCCATAAGACCAACATTTGCAACATTACCCATAGTTGTAACATCATATTGACCATTTTTCACACAATCATCAACCATCGCTTTATAAAAGTAAGCATAACTTCTATCCGGAATTACAGAAACACACTCTTTTGTTTTCCCTTCCCAGTTCCACATCTTACCACCATCTCTTACAACAACAGGCATAGAAGCATCAATGATAATATCATTTGAAGCGTGTAAGTTTGTGATACCATTATCACTATCTACCATAGCAATATTTGGTTGTGTTGGATAAACATTTTTAATAGCTTCTAAAATCTCATCTTTTTTATCACTACTTTCAATTTTTTTGAATAAATCTCCAAGACCCATATTTGAGTTATAACCTAATTTATCAAACTCATCTTGAAATTTAGAATATACATCTTTAAAGAAAATTTCATTTGCATGACCAAACATAATAGGGTCAGAAATTTTCATCATAGTAGCTTTTAAGTGAAGTGACCATAGAACATCATTTTCTTTTGCTTCATCTAAAGTTTTTTGGAAAAAAGTTCTAAGAGCTGATACTGACATAAATGTACCATCTAAAACCTCTTTATCTACTGATTCAATCTCTCTTAAAACTTTACCATTTAATTCAATAGTAACTTTACCACCCTTCTCAACGATTACAGATTGCTCATTTTCATAAAAATCTCCACCATCCATATGTGAAACATAAGCTTTAGAATTTTCTTCAAATGCTCTTAATTTATGAGGATTTTTTTGTGCATAGTTTTTAACAGCAGTAGCTGCTCTTCTATCTGAATTTCCTTCACGTAAAACAGGATTTACAGCTGAACCTAAACATACAGAATATTTTGCTTGAATAGCTTTTTCATCTTCTGTTGTAGCTTCTTCAGGATAGTTTGGAATATCAAAACCTTGACCTTGAAGCTCTGTAATACATTTAATTAGTTGTCCAATAGATGCAGAAACATTTGGAAGTTTAATAATATTTCCCTCTGGTTGTAAAACTACTTTTCCTAATTCTGCTAACTCGTCCGTAGCAAGACCCATAGATGCAAGAACTCTATTTGCTAAAGAGATATTAGAAGTAACAACATCAACTCCTCCAACTTTAGTAAAAGCATTTACGATAGGTAATAATGAATAAGTTGCTAAAGCTGGTGCTTCATCAATTTTTGACCATATAATTTTTGACATTTTTTGTCCTTGAATTAATATTTTATATTTGAAAATAATATCACTAAGATAGGTAATATTTTCCTATCGAATGTAAAGATAGAATTATATTGTTTATTTGTTTCGTTTTGTAGCATTAATATTTTTCAAGTGTGTAGAATAGTTACAAGAAAAGTCATGAACACCATTTTTATTTTTCATAAAATAGAGATAATTTGTTTTAGCTGGGTAAATAGCTGATTTTATAGCATCAAACCCTACGTTACAAACAGGATATTTTGGAACTCCTCTATATTTATATGTATTATAACTTGAACTATCTTCTCTTATTCGTTTCGCTTTAATTTTAATATGTGAATATTTACCATAATTAAGCGTACCATCCATCTGTAATTTCATCCCTTTTTTTAATCGATTATAAATTACTGAACTTACTAATGGCATCTCATTCCTATTTGCTGATTCTTTTTGTATCACAGATGCGATAGAAAGATATTTATGCCATTTTTGCTCATCATAAAATCCTAATGTTTTTAAAGAAAACTGTTTCATTTGATGGAGAGAGTGTGATAAAAGTATATATATTAGTTTTTTTTCATTGATTTCAAGAGGGATTTTATATGTTTCAGGAACAAATGCTCCCTCTTTTATATATGTTTGTTTTTTATATTCTTTTTGTAATATATTAAAATTAAGATGTAATTTTTTAGAGAGCTGTTGTAAAAATATGTATGTTGTTTCTCCCGGAATTAACGTAATAGTTTGTGATGCTGATTTTGCCGTTGTTATTTTATATAAAAAATCAGCTTTTCTCATTTTTGTAATAGACATTTCTATCCATCCAGTTTGAGGAGAACCTAAAAAACGTAAAAAGAATGAATCAAGTTTAAATAAATCAAATCTTTCTCTCTCTAATTGTGTTATAATTTTATTAATAGACCCTTTAGGGATATAAATTACTTTTGGTGTTACCATTGGTTTATTTAGGTAGTAGATGAACGATAAAATTATTATTAAAACAATTTCTAAGATATATGCTGTTATTTTCACTAGTTTCATTTCCATAAGTATAATATTTTCTATATTTGTTTTATTTTTACAAGAAGGAATATATATAGATAGAATATCTATTCCAAATCTTAATCTTAAAATTGAGCAATTATACATAAAGTATAATGAAAAAATAGATTTCTCAATTAAAAATCTTCAAATTACACCTACAACTGATAAAAGTGAAAACAATTTTAATTTTTCACAATTAAATAAAGAGTTTTCAAAACTTATTTTTATAAAAGCCATTTTTAAAAAAATTTCGATAAATATTCATATTCAAAAACAAATCATTCAAGTTCGTTACAAAAACAGTTCTCTTCATTTATTCACTTATTCTGATAATCTAAAATTAAAAATGGATGTTCATTTCAATAAACAGTTTATTATTGCAGATATACAACATTTACAATATTTAAAACGAAAAATATCAGTTCAAGGTAAAATTATATGTGATAAAAATCTTCATATATATAGTATATTACATTCAAATATTAATAATGAGATATTTTTAGATACTCTTATCTCTTTACAAAATGATAAAATCTTATACAAGATTAGCTCTCAAAAAGAGATTACAACTATTAAATATCTTGTAGATTCTCTCCCCATTTCTGAAACTATAAAATATTGGATTAGAGATGCTGTTTGTATGTCATCTCTTCATATTGATAAAGCTATTGGTTGGATAGATATAAATAATATCTCTAATGCTTACAAAAATATAGATATAAAAGCTACTATCCAAGATTTAGATTATACTTATAATAAAAAGCTTGATAGTGTTCATACTAAATATACTTTACTCTTTTTTAATAGAGGAAATCTAAGTGTAAAACCAAAAGAAGCATACTCATATAATCAGTTTTTAGATAAAAGTTGGGTAAATATAGATTTCACAAAAAAAACAATTCCTTTATCTATTTATCTTCGTTTTAATGGTATTTTAAATAAAGATGTTCTTAAAATTTTACAAACGTATACAATAAAACTCCCTTTCCTTCAAAAAACTGGAAAAGTGAATACAGATTTAACAATTGATATAAATTTAAAAGAGATAAATGTAAATGCTTATGGAGCATTTTATACAAAAAAAGCAAATTTTGATTATGCTGGTTTAAATTTAGATATTTTTGATGCAAAAATAATTTTAAATGGTTCAAAGGTAACTATAAATAATATGTATGCTACATATAAAGATATTTTAAAATCGGAAGTTGATGTTTCTTTTGATGCTAAAACTGTAACTGGTTTTGTTGATTTTAGAGTAGATGAGGTAAGTGTAGGTGGTATATCATCTTTCAATCCACAACCTTTAAAAGTTAGATATAATATAATCCCAAACAACAATTCAATAGATGTAGAACCATCTCGTTGGCTATTTGCTAATGAAACGATAAATATAGATAAACTTTCTATTCCTTTTAATTATGAAACGATGATATTAAAAATACCAACAACAAGAGTGAGTATAGATAAAATTGCTCTTTTATATGCTTCTGGTCAAAGGTCTCTAAAAACTGATATAACATCTTTAGATATTGACCTTTTAAGACTCTCCTATAATAACCTTTTATTGGGACAATATAAAGCTGACCTAAAACTTACACATGACAAAAATCTTACAATTCAAATCGATAAAAAAGTTGTATTTAAAATGAATGGTATAGATTTTAATCTTCAAAATACAGATATTTCAATAGATAAAGAGAGCAACTTACATCTTCAAAGTTTTGCAATGTTTCAATCTATTGGGTCATCTTTTATCGATTTGAATTATAATATTACTCATAAAAGAGGAGATTTTTATTTAAAAAATACTCATCTAAATAATAATAGTTTTTCGAAAATAAATAAAACAAAGTTTCAGATTATGTTGCAAGACAATAACTTAACAATAAACTCAAAAGATTTGAACTTATCGTTTTATAATAGTTCTGATAATTGGTTATTTCATATTGGTAATTTAAAAAATATTGCAATATTTTCACCTCTTTTACAATCTTTACATCTCACGAATGGAGATATATTTATTCAACAACAAAAAGATGAAAAATATCTTGATTTCAATGCTTCGGTAAATTATCCTTATACTATTTTATATAATGGTAATAAAGCGATTAAACGATATAATTTATATGGAAATGCAAATATTAAAAAAGATATATTTAATATTAAAATAAAAAATCTAGTCAATCTCAATATCAATAAAAACAATATTCATATTAATATGCAAAATGTAGGAATAGATGTTAAAGAAGCTTTAAATGCTTTGGAAAACAATAGTACTACAAAGAAAAAAAGTGATTTGAATATAAAATTAAATGCAAAAAATTGTTATCTTTATATAGGAAAAAATAGAAAAGTATTATCAAATACTATGAAATTAAAATATAAAGATAATATCCTTACGTCTCAATTAAACTACAAAGATGGAGAAGCTCTTTTTAAACTTTATAAAAATAAATTTGAATTAACTGGTCAGAATTTTAATGATAATTTTATGGAAAATATTTTTGCTCTTTCAAAATTTAAAGGTGGGAGTTTAGATTTTATGATGGCTGGTTCTCTTAATAAATATGATGGAGTACTTAATATCAATAATACTACTATACTGGATTATAAATTGCTTAACAATATTCTTGCTTTTGTAAACACTATTCCATCTCTTTTAACTTTCTCTCTTCCAGGATACAATCAAAAAGGTTTAAAAGTCAATAATGCTTATATGAATTTTAGTTCAAATAAAAATGATATAAATATAACAGATATAAATTTAGATTCTCAGGAGATAGATATAAAAGGAAGAGGAACAGTGAATTTTAAAACAGATAAGATAGATGTGAAACTTAATCTAATTACAGATTTAGCAAGTGCTATCTCTCAAGTTCCTGTGGTTGGTTATATACTTTTTGGAAAAGACTCTATCTCTACATCATTAAAAATAGAGGGTGCATTACAAGCACCCGTTGTGACATCTCTTTTTGCAAAAGAGTTAGTTGTTGCTCCTTTAAATATTATTAAAAGAACAATTTTACTTCCTGTTCATCTTTTCTCTAGTAATGATAAAAACAGTTCTAAATAATTTACTCGTTTCTTAGAACTGTTAATATATCTACTTCACTTGCTTTTTTAGCAGGGTAATATGCTGAAATAACTACAATAAAAAAAGCACCTACAACGATAGAGATAAAATCTTGAACACTTAAATCAAGTGGTAATGTTGAGGTTGGATATACATCTTTTGGTAACGAAACAATATCAAATGTACTTAAAATCCATAAACCACTTATTCCAAAAGCAATACCAGCAACAATGCCCCCTATTCCAATCACAATACCAAGATATAAAAACACTTTTTTTATCTCTGCTGTTGTTGCTCCTAAGGAAAGAAGAAGTGCTATCTCCCCTCGTCTATTCATCACGGTCATCAAAAGAGATGAAATTATATTGACTGAAGCTATCAATATGATAAGCATCAATACAAGAAAAAGAGAAGCTTTCTCTAATTCTAATGCAGCAAAAAAATTAACATTATCTTCCCACCATCCTTTAACTGTTACATTTATAGGTAAAAAATCTTTTATTTTTTGTATATCTTGATGAGGATTTTTTGTATAGATATGAATACCATCATACTGGTCATAAGGAATATGTAACATCGCCTGAAGTGCTGGTAGAGTTGTATAACTATATGCTTTATCATAAGCAGATAATCCTGAATCGAAAAAACCTTTTACTTTAAAACGTTTTATCTTTGGAGTGACAGAAAAACCTCCGGGTTCAACATTTGTAAATATATACATCACTCTATCATCTACAAGAACATTAAACTCCTCTTGTAAAGATTTACCTATAAAAATATCGAATTTTTTAGTTTTTATATTTTTAAATGCTTTAGCTAATACATCGTTTACATCTGCTTCATCTTCAAAATTTACACCAAATATATAACCACCTTCAAGTTTTGAACCACTTCTTGCCATAACTGCAGATTGAATATAGGGACTAAATTTTAAATTTGGAAATTTTGTTTCAAGGTCTATAAGAAGATTTTGGTCAACTGCACCATAAAATTTAGGTAAAACTGTAAGAGGATAGTTCATAATAGTAAGTTTTTTCTTAAACTCTTTATCAAAACCATTCATTAGTGCCATGGCAATTAAAAGAACCATAACACCCAATGATATACCAAGAAATGCTAAGAGAGCAGATAAAAATATAAATGGTTGCTCTTTATCAAATCTTAAAAATCTTTTTACAAGATAGGGAACTATTGAACTATTCAAGACGCAAATACACCTTTTTTAGGTCCACTTTTACCGCAACACTGTTTATATTTTTTACCACTTCCACAAGGACAAGGGTCATTTCTCGCTATCTTTTTTTCTACAAGAACACTCTCTTCATTTTCATCTTCTGAATGATTAAAACTGAGTTGTGCTTCTTGCATCGCTTGTTCTTCTGCTATCTGCTGTGCAACTCTTTGGGCTTCATCTTCTGGAGATTCCATTGTAAATTGAATAATTTGTAATGTTTTAATAGTATTAAATTTAATATCATTTCTAAACTCTTCAAAAAGATTAAAACTCTCTCTTTTATACTCTACTAATGGGTCTTTTTGATTATATGCACGAAGTCTAATACCTGTTTTCATATTATCCATAGCATATAGATGTTCTCTCCAAGCACTATCTAACTCTTTAAGATAAAACTCTTTTTCTATATCTACTCTGATATTGTCATCTAAAATACTCATTTTTTCATCATAAGATTTTTTTACTATTGAAATAGTGCTTTTTAGAAGTTCTTCATACTCTAAATTTTCTAAACTTTCAATAGTAACATCAAGATTAATTCCCTCTTTAAGAAGTTCTGTTAATTTCTTAATATTAAAATCTTCAACAGTTCCACCATCAAAAATATCACATTGAGAGATAAGGTCGATAATATAATCTTCTCTAATACTATCTATCTTTTCTATAATATTATACTCTTTACTTAAAAGCTCATTTCTAAATTTATAAACTATTTTACGCTGTTCATTTGCAACATCATCATACTCGACAACTTGCTTTCTTCCTTCATAGTGCATATTTTCAACTTTCATCTGAGCTTTCTCAACTGCACGTGTTACCATTTTTGATTCTATATATTCCCCATCTTCAACACCAAGACGTTCCATAATAGATTTAATTTTATCTGAACCAAAAATACGGAGAAGATTATCCTCTAATGAAAGATAAAATTGAGTAGTTCCTGCATCACCTTGACGACCAGAACGTCCACGAAGCTGGTTGTCTATACGTCTATTTTCATGTCTTTCTGTACCAATAATATATAATCCACCTAAAGCTTTAACTTCATCACTTACTTTAATATCAACACCACGACCAGCCATATTTGTAGCGATAGTTACAGCACCTTTTGCTCCAGCATGTTTAATTATTTCACCCTCTTGAGCATGATTTTTAGCATTTAAAACAGTATGTGCAATTTTCTCTTTTTTCAAAATAGTATGTAAAATTTCAGATTTTTCAATAGAAGCTGTTCCTATCAATATAGGCTGACCTGTTTTAGCTAGTTTTGTAATAGTTTCTATAACTGCACTAAATTTTTCCTCTTCTGTTTTATAGATTAAATCATTTAAATCCTCTCTTGAGATAGGAATATTTGTAGGAATAGAAACAACATCAAGAGAATAAATCTGTGCAAACTCTGTTGCTTCTGTTTCAGCTGTTCCTGTCATTCCTGAAAGTTTATCATACATTCTGAAATAATTTTGAAATGTGATGTCAGCTAATGTCTGAGTTTCCTCCTTAATTTCAACACCCTCTTTTGCTTCAAGTGCTTGATGGAGTCCCTCTGAAAAACGGCGTCCCTCACTTAATCGACCTGTAAACTCATCTACGATAACAACTTCCCCATCATTAACAACATAATCAACATCTTTTTCAAAAAGATAATTTGCTTTTAAAGCTTGGTCAAGAAGATGAGGTAAAGAAGCATTTTCAGCACTATAAAGATTATCAACTTCAAAAAGTTCTTCAGCTTTTGTAATTCCATCTTCTGTAAGTAAAACAACTTTATCTTTTTCATCTACGGTAAAGTCACCTGTATCTTTTGCATTTTCATCTGCTTTTTTTGCTTCAGGAGAAACAGCTTTTCCTTTTTCTAATTTTAAAGCAATCTCATTTGTTTTGAGATAATCTTGCATATTTCTATTTGTAGGACCAGATATAATAAGTGGTGTTCTTGCTTCATCTATTAAAATAGAATCCACTTCATCTACAATAACAAAAGAGTGATTTCGTTGTGCCATAGTTTCTAAAGAGTAACTCATATTATCTCTTAAATAATCAAAACCAAATTCATTGTTTGTACCATAAGTTATATCTGTATTATAAGCAGATTTTTTCTCCTCTGGGTCGTGCATAGTTTCTAAAAGAGTACCAACACTAAAACCTAAAAAGTTATAAAGAGGTTTCATCTCATTAGCATCACGTGTTGCAAGATAATCATTTACAGTAACAAGGTGAACACCTTTTCCACTCATAGCATTAAGTGTAATAGCTAAAGTTGCAACAAGAGTTTTACCCTCCCCTGTTTTCATCTCAGCAATTCGACCCTCATGAAGAACTATCCCTCCAATAAGTTGAACATCAAAATGTCTCATATTTAAAACTCTTTTACTTGCTTCTCTTGTAATAGCAAATGAATCATTTAAAACATCATCTAAACTTTTTTCATCTTTTATAATACTCTCTTTTAATGCTAAGAAAGCATTTTGTAACTCTTTATCATCAAGAGCTTGATATTTACTCTCAAGTGCATTAATATCTTTTACTCTTTTTGTATATTTTTTCAATTCACGGTCATTTGATGTACCAAAAATTTTACCCATTAACGATTGTATCATTATCAGCCTTTGTGATATAAATTACATCTATTCTAACATAGTATAGATTAGTGTATGCTTTTAAGATATAATGCGCAAAAAAGGAGTTTTTAGATGAAATATCTATTTTTATATTTAACTTTTTCATCATTTTTATTTGCATCGTTTGAAAATATCAACTCATTTGAGGCTGATTTTATACAAACAGTAAAAGATGATAAAAATAAAATTTTAAGTTATGAGGGAAAAGTTATAGCTTCAAAGCCATATAATGCTGTTTGGCACTATATAAAACCAATATCCAAAGATGTTTATATTAATAGTAATTCTATAACTATTGTTGAACCAGAAATAGAGCAAGTGATTATAAAAGATATAGAATCAAGTTTTAACTTTTTTCATATGCTTCAAAATGCTAAAAAAATTACAGACAATAGTTATATTACAAAGTTTAATGGTACAAAATTTACTATAATAATAAAAGATGAATTATTATACTCTATCTCTTATATAGATGAATTTGAAAATTTGGTAAAGATTATTTTTAGTAATCAAAAATATAATCAAAAAATAGATGAGCAGAGATATGTTCCTTTGTTCTCGTTAGATTTTGATATTGTGAGAGATTAAGTCTTTAGAGTAAATTACTAAAATATAGTTTTAATATGAAATACAAAAAAGGAAATAGATGAAGATACTATTTATGCTGTTTTTATTAATTGGTTCGCTTTCAGCCTACCAATTAGATAAAAAAGTTACACTAGATGATAAAGGTTTTTGGGGTGCACATTATAATCTACCAAAATATTCAATTTATGCAATATTTGCTACAACGATGTATGAAGGAACAGAAAGTAGACTTGGTATGACATCATGGAAATCATTAGAAAGTGGAGTGATTTCTCAGCTTATAACAGAGGGTAGTAAAAATATAGCTGGAAGAAAACGACCAAGAAATGCTGATAATCCAAATCAATGGCGAGAGGGAGGAGCAAGTTTTTTTAGTGGGCACGTTTCTGGTATGACAGCTCTTATAACACCCTATATTTTAGAATACAAAGATGATTATCCTATCGTTCATTCATTATGGTTACTTACAGCTTATGAAATGGTTGGACGAGTAAAAGCACAGGCACATTGGCAAAGTGATGTTATAGTTGGTGCATTAGTTGGATTTGCAACTGGATATTTTGTTCATAATCGAAAATATCCACTCTCTTTATATTTTGATGAAGATAAAGTTGTTGTTGGATTAAAACATAGATTTTCTCTGTAAAGGTTACAAAAATATGAACATATTAACAAATGAACAACTACAAACACCTATATATATTTGTGAAGAACAACTCTTAGAGAACAATTTAAAAATTTTAGATTATATTCAAAAAAAGAGTGGTGCAAAAATAATTTTAGCACTCAAGGGATTTGCCATGAGTGCTACATTTCCTTTAGTTTCAAAATATCTGTATGGATGTACTGCAAGTGGTTTACACGAAGCAAAATTAGCTAAAGAAAAGTTTGGTAAAGAGGTTCATACCTACTCTCCAGCTTTTAAAGAGAGTGAGATAGATGAAATAGCAAAAATCTCTAACCATATCGTTTTCAACACTCCATCACAACTTAAAAGATTTAGGGAGAGAGTAAAAAAGATAAATCCAACTATTCATATCTCTTTACGGATAAACCCAGAAATCTCTTCATCTCCTGTGGATATATATAACCCTTGTGGACTCTACTCCCGTCTTGGAACAACTCTTGCCAATTTTGATGAAACCATTCTACCATATCTTGATGGGCTTAACTTTCATGCTTTATGTGAACAAGATGCTGATGCACTAGAAGAGGTTCTTCTCTCTTTTGAAAAAAAATTCTCTACATACTTTAAGAATTTAAAATATATAAACTTCGGTGGAGGGCATCATATAACAAAAGATGGATATGATAAAGAGAAACTTATCTCCCTCATACAAAAATTCAAAACTAAATATAATATAGATATATATTTAGAACCAGGAGAAGCTGTTGGTTGGCAAACGGGTGTTTTAGTAAGTAGTGTTTTAGATATTTTGGAAAATGGTATCAAAATAGCCATCTTAGATACCTCAGCAGAAGCTCATATGCCAGATACATTAGCAATGCCTTATCGTGCAGAAGTAAGAGGAAGTGCAAAAAATAAAAAATATCAATATAGACTAGGTGGAAATACCTGTTTAGCTGGGGATATTATGGGAGATTACTCTTTCGATGAAAAACTTAAAATAGGTGATAAAATCATATTTGAAGACCAAATACATTATACTTTTGTAAAAAGTACCACTTTTAATGGCATAAAACTCCCCTCTTTAGCTATACTAAAAAAAGATGGTTATTTAGATATTGTCAAAGAGTTTGGTTATGAAAATTATAGTGAAAGATTATAAGAAATAAGTTGTATTTCACTAGGGGGTTCAAGGGCATTTATAGCCCTTAAATAGGGAGTCTAATTTTTTTCTAAAAATTCTCTATCTTCACCTTTTTTTCACTTTTATCTTCTAAATTTTTGATAGTAATCTCTCCACTCTCTATCTCATTACTACCAATAATACAAAAATACTGAGCATTCACTTTATCAGCCCCTTTTATATGATTTTTAAAGTTTTTTGCTTTATAATCTACCGTTACTTTATCACTTTGGCGTTTCTTTTGAGCAAGACGCACTACCAAATCAACGGCATCTTCATCCATAGCACCTATATAATATCCATCTCTTTTATCTTCTGGCATAACTATAAGTTCCATAAGTCTTTCTATACCCATCGCAAATCCAACTGCAGGAGTAGCACGACCATCTAAGAACTCGACAAGTCTATCATAACGTCCACCACCAGCAATAGCACTTTGAGAACCTATATTATCACTTACAAACTCAAATGCTGTTTTAGAATAATAATCTAATCCACGAACTAAGTTTGTATCTATCTCATACTCTATATTGTTCTCATCAAGAATTTCTTTAAGTTTATTAAAGTCACTTTCACAACTTTCACAAAGAGAGTTTATAAGCTTAGGGGCATTTTCATATAATGATTGGCATTTTTCATTTTTACAATCAAGAACACGTATAGGATTTGTAGATTTACGACGTTGACAATCTTCACATATCTCATCTTCAACCGATTTGATATAAGATACTAAACTATCACGATATTGAGGCATACAATTTTGGTCACCAAGAGAGTTTAGTTGAAGTCTATATCCTATACCACATCTTTTAAGTATGTCACTTACCATCATTATCATAGTAGCATCTTCATAAACACTATCTACACCAAAACTCTCAACACCAAACTGATGAAACTGACGTAATCGTCCCTTTTGTGGTCTTTCATAACGAAACATACTTCCATAATAAAAAAAACGGTGAATACCTCCAGCTTTGTCTAGTTTTTTTTGAACAAATGCACGTACAACACCAGCTGTTCCCTCTGGACGAAGACAAACATCATTGTTTCCTTTATCTGTAAATTGATACATCTCTTTACCTACAATATCACTAGATTCACCAACGGAACGTTTAAAAAGAGCTGTCTCTTCCAAGAGAGGTGTTTCTATAAAATGATAACCATATTTTTGTGCAACATCTGTCGCTAAATTTATAAAATATGTAAAACGCTCATAATCCTCACTTAAAATATCGTTCATTCCTCTGAGTGACTTAATCATCTTTATCCTTTTCATTACTTTTATATATTGTAAGAATAGCATTTTTTCAATTAAAATCGTTACTTGACGAAACATTATCCCTCAATTTAAGATAGTTATTATCCTTAATCTAATGAGATAATTTTTTTATCTTAAAAAAATGTTATTATCCATCAAAAAAAATATTAAAAATGGTGAAAAATATGAACTACCCTTATGAAAACTTAACCATTCATACACTCCCTAAACTATTACAACGCTCTGTTACTCTTTACCCACAACATAAAGCATTGGGAAAAGTATCTCAAGAAGTTTTTAATTATGCTTCATTTCATTCTCAAGTGTTAGAGATGATTTCACTTTTAAGAAAAAATGGTATCTCTCAAGGAGATAAAGTTCTCCTTTTAAGTGAAAATATGCCTCAATGGGCTATCGCTTATTTTGCTGTTACCTATTTTGGGGCTATCATAGTTCCAATCTTACCAGATTTTCATCCTGAAGATGTGCATAGAATTATAGAACACTCAGAGGTAAAAGCTATATTTGTATCACAAAAGCATCTATCTACAATTAAACAATACAAAGGAGATATAGAATTTGTTATAGAGTTAAACTCTTTAGAACTTCTCCAAGAACTCTCAAAACCTACTCCTATGTTAAAGATAGAAAAAACTATACCTCAACCTAATGAACAAGACCCAGCTTCTCTTATCTACACATCTGGAACAACAGGAAACTCAAAAGGTGTTTTACTTAGTCATAAAAATTTAGTTACAAATGCGATGAGTGCATATATACAAGTAACTATAAAACCTGATGATATATTTTTATCTCTGCTTCCTTTAGCACATACATTTGAATCTACGGTTGGATTGATAGTACCTATACTTCACGGTTCTAGTGTTTATTATATAGATAAACCACCTACACCATCTGTTTTACTCAAAGCTCTCAAAATTGTACGTCCTACTATGATTATAAGTGTACCTCTTATTATAGAAAAGATATACAAAAATAAAGTGTTACCACAATTTTCTAAATCATTTTTTATACGTAATCTCTATAAAATCCCATTTATTCGAAAACAACTTAATAATATTGCCGGAAAAAAACTTTTAGAAACTTTTGGTGGAAGATTACGATTTTTTGGGATAGGGGGTGCTGGTATCTCTCCTTTTGTAGAACAATTCCTTATAGAAGCAAAATTTCCTTTTATCGTAGGATATGGCTTAACAGAAACTGCTCCTCTTTTAGCTGGGTCTATTCTTGGAAAAAAGATAAAATATCGTTCAACTGGTGTAGCGATGGCAGGAGTAGAACTAAAAATAAGAAACAGAGACCCTCAAACAGGCAAAGGAGAGATTATCGCTAAATCTCCTAGTGTTATGCTTGGTTATTATAAAGATGAAGAAAAAACAGATGAAGTTATGAAAGATGGTTGGTTTTTAACTGGTGACTTAGGTTATATAGATGATGAGGGTTATCTTTTTATAAGTGGTAGAAGTAAAAATGTGATTATTGGTTCTGGTGGGGAAAACATCTATCCAGAACAGATAGAAGCTATTATAAATCAAAATAAGTTTGTATTAGATGCTTTAATTATAGAAAAAGATTCTAAACTTATAGCTAAAATAAACCTTAACTATGAACTGTTAGAAGAAACTATAACTGAAAAGAAAAAAGAGGAGCTTTTAGAGGAGATAAGAAAAGATATAAATGCTCAAATATCCTCTTTTAGTAGAATGGTGAAGTTTATAGAGGAGAAAGAGCCTTTTATAAAGACTCCTACTAAAAAGATTAAACGTTACCTTTATACTGAGTAAGTTTTAACGGTTGTCATGAGCAATAATTTTCCCGCTAGGGTAAATTGTTTGTCTTCTTGTATTTGTTATCTGTTCTTAGTAAGCTTTTTATTTCTTCAAGTTCAGCAGAATCTAGTGGTGTCTTGTACAGTCCTTGTACAAGCCATAATCCACTTTCTTTAATTTTATGTATAGGCGATGATTGTCCAAGCCATTGGAGCGAAGGTTTACAGTCTTTACATAAAGAAATGGTAGAGATTAACTTTGATTCAAAATTCAATCTATCAGTTTTTAATTTAACTTCAAAAATAGCAAAGGAAAAATTATTTTTGATATATTGGCTAACTTCTTCTTCAATTACCTTTTGTTTGTTAAAATCAACTAATGATGAATATTTATCCTTGTTTTCTCTTGTGGTTAAATCCCAATTCCATTGTTCTAAAAAAGAATCATCTTTCTTAAATAGAATAGCTCTACCAACATTTCTTCTAAAGATACTTCTATCTTTATTTTCTTTTATAAAATGTTCTTTTAGTCTTTTTACTAAATTATCACTACCTGTGTGCGTACCAACTCTAACAATTCTCTCTCCATTGTGAGCTGACTCATTCTTTTCAAATAAAATATAAATACCATTCTTTGGTAATTCTTCTTCATTGAATGGGAATTTATATCTTTTCAAATTTTGAAAAATATGATGTATATTATTACACATATCACTCATTTTAATTTCTCCATTAAAATCAGAACCTCGAATTTATTCGTGATTCTGTTTGTTATTTATATTCTTTAGATAGCCTAACTACTCAGCTACTCTATAAATCAGCTGTCCAGCTAATTCCATATAGACACTTTTTTTAAGCTCCTCTATCTCTTCCATATTGGACAAAGCATACGATTTTACCGTTCTATCTAAATCATCATAATTATGACTTTCAGAAAGCATAGCTTCCATAACTGCTAAACGCTCAACTATACCATCAAATTCATCTTTCACTAAATCTTCACTTAATTGCCCTGAAATATCCCAATATCTTGATTGTGGTGTTCCTGCAAAAATATCATCTTCATCTTCAAATAGTGCATCAAATTTACTCATTATATATCCTTTTTTTTACTTAAATTGTGGTTGAACAAATGGTATAACCTGTTTTTTACGACTCAATACACCATCTAACCATACTTGCTTCTCTTCTAATGTAACATTAAATGCTTCTTCTATTTTACTAGCATCATCACTTACACATAAAAGTTGAGAACCCTCTTTCATAATATCTGTTAAAAGAACTAACATAGTGTGAAGCCCCTCCTCCTCTTTCATCTTTTGCATATCTTCAAGAATTTCATCTTTTCTATCATCAAGAGCTGAAATATCTACCATCTCTAGTTGATTTACACCAACTTTTGAACCATTCATCTCAAATGCTTTATAATCTCTTGTATTTAAGTTACGAGCAGATGCACCATTTACAGCTGATTTTACTATAAACATCTCCATCGCTAACTCTTTATAATTTTCAATACCAGCAATCTTAGCTAACTCTTTTACAGCTTTTGTATCTACTTTTGTACAAGTTGGTGATTTAAAAATCACCGTGTCACTTAAAATAGCACACATCATCATACCAGCTAAATCTTTTGGTATCTCTATATTATAGGATTGAAACATCTCATATACAACAGTATTTGAACATCCGATAGGACGTATCCAGCATTCAAGAGGTGTATCTGTTGTTAAATCCCCTAATTTATGATGGTCTACTATACCTAAAATAGTAGCTTCCATAATATCTTTAGGTGCTTGTGCTTTATCTGAAAAATCTATAAGATAAACATCTTCCCCTGCAACTGAAGTTTTAAGTTCTGGAGTTGTTCCATTAAATTTATTAAGTATAAACTCTGTTTCAGCAGATATTTCTCCTTGACGAGTTGGAATACACTCTTCGCCAAGTTGATTTTTAAGATAAGAAAGAGAGATAGAACCAACAATAGAATCACTGTCTGGACTTGTGTGACCAAAAACATATATTGACATAAATAGCCTTTTATTTTTTTGCTATTATACATTAGTTTTTATTAATATTTTCAACTTTTTCATAAATCCAAAAGTTTAGTTTTATATAATTTTAAGTTTAATTGACTATAATTTCATCGTTTTAAAAATATTGGGGTGTCGCCAAGTGGTAAGGCCGTAGCTTTTGGTGCTACTATTCGGGGGTTCGAATCCCTCCACCCCATCCATTTTTATAACAAGTGTCGCGGAATAGAGCAGTTCGGTAGCTCGTCGGGCTCATAACCCGAAGGTCACAGGTTCAAATCCTGTTTCCGCAACCAATTTATACTTTCTAAAATCTTACTGGGGTGTCGCCAAGTGGTAAGGCCGTAGCTTTTGGTGCTACTATTCGGGGGTTCGAATCCCTCCACCCCATCCACAATTTTTCTCAAAAGAAGTCTTAAAAATGAATGATACAACAGATATTACAACATTATCAGTAAGGATAGCTATATTTATCGTTATTGCAGGGATATTTTACTTCACTCTTAAATCTGAAAAAAATACAAAATAGTTTAAAATGATAGGAATTGACCTCATACAAACAAAACGAATGAAAAGTTTAATAGAAAAGTTTGGTGATAAAGCACTTAAAAAATTTCTATCTAAAGATGAAATTCTATTAGTTAAAAACTATAAAACTGCATCTGGTTTTTGGGCAACAAAAGAAGCTTGTTCAAAAGCTCTTGGTACAGGCATAGGAGCTGAATGCTCTTTTATGGATATAACTATATCAAAAACAGATAAAGGTGCTCCAACGGTTCAACTATCACAACATCTACTCAAAAAATTCGATATTATAGATACCAGTGTTTCGATAACACACGATGGAGATTATGCTATCGCTGTTGTAGCTCTTGAAACTAAGTAGATTATCCTCCACCAACAAAATCAAGTAACTCTAATTTATCTCCATCATTTACTCTATATGTTTTCCAATCCGTTTGCTTCACTATATCCATATTTATAGCTGCTGCCATAACTTTACCCTCTAAAGACAACTCTTTTAATATCTCTAAAAGTGTGCTACCATCATTAAACTCTCTATGCTCACCATTTACTATAATTTTCATCTATAACCTTTTTCATAATTTAACTCTCTAATTGTACCTATTTTTATTAAAAAACAATAGAACACTTGTTATACTTATTTTTAAAAAAAGGAGATGCAAAATGTTTAATATAGCTATTGTCATCTTATCATCTGCCCTACTTTTAACACTTTATAGGTTTTTAAAAGGCCCTACTCTTTCAGATAGAATAGTTGCTTTTGATGTATTAAGTATTATGAGTATCTCTCTTTTAGTCCTCCTTTCACTTCATTTTCAAAGAGAACTATATCTTGATATTGCCTTAGTGTTTGGACTTATAAGTTTTTTAGGGGCAACACTATTTGCTCGTTATATAGAAAAAGGAGTGTAATGTGGAGTTAATCGGTTATCTTTTTATTTTATTAGGTGTTTTAGCTTTTGTGGTAAGTGCTATCGGTTTACTCCGAATGCCAGACATATATACTCGTATGCACGTGGGAACTAAAAGTACTACTATTGGAACTCTTTTAGTGATTGTTGGTGTTATGTTTATAGAACCTCAATGGTTTTTAAAACTCTCTCTTATAGCTATTTTTATCTTACTAACGAACCCTCTCTCCTCTTCAGTAATAGCACGAGCGACACATAGGGATGGTTTAGTATTGGAAAATGATGAAATGAAGGAGATTACTAAATGATAGTTTTTTTAATTTTAATTCTTTTTATGATGATAGTAGTTATAGCACTAAGTGCTATATTACAAGAGAAACTTGTAGATTCTATTGTACTTTTTATGGGTGTTGGTCTTGTGAGTGTTGTACTCTTTTTTATATTTCAAGCACCAGATGTTGCTCTTACTGAAGCAGTTATAGGTGCTGGAATAAGTTCTGTTATATTTTTAATGGCACTCAAACATTTAGGAGTTCAAAAATGAAGTTCAGTGGTTTTAGTTTAAGTGCTGTTTTTGTAGTGACAATATTAAATATTCTTCTACAAAACACTCAATCCATAACACAAAGAGCAGGAGAGCAACTCCTAAACTTAAATGCAACCGATGGTGTAGCAAATGCCGTTACAACCGTTGTAGTTTACTTTCGTGGTTTTGATACATTGGGAGAGATAGCAGTTCTGTTTTTAGCCTCTCTTGGCATAGGTCTTATGCTTCACTCAAACAACAGATGTACTCTTAAAACAGAGAGTAACTTT